>Ga0116227_10000138_pt1 | contig 121463 bp, 105 predicted proteins | sample S1TSphgellanicum_FD_89693 | JGI IMG/M metagenome (GOLD analysis project Ga0116227, IMG submission 89693) | Host-associated microbial communities from peat moss isolated from Minnesota, USA - S1T2_Fb - Sphagnum magellanicum MG | ecosystem: Host-associated > Plants > Peat moss > Unclassified...
GCTGAACTTTTTAGAAATCTAAATGTTGTTGTAGGACCTGAGCACAAACAAGGAGCTCAAAAACCTAGAACTGTTAACCTAAACGATCTTAAGTAATGGGAGTTATTCACAAAATCGGTAGAAGAAAAACCGCTGTTGCACGTGTATATGTTTCTGAAGGAACAGGAAAAATCACTGTAAACAAAAAAGAATTCGCAACTTACTTTCCAACTGCAACTTTACAATACAAAGTTTTACAACCATTGTCTATGACAGAAAATGTAAACAACTTTGATGTAAAAGTAAACGTTTACGGAGGTGGTTCAACTGGTCAGGCAGAAGCTGTAAGAATGGCATTAGCACGCGTTATGTGTGAAGTAAATGCTGAAAACAGAGGTATCCTTAAACCAGAAGGTTTATTAACAAGAGATCCAAGAATGGTTGAACGTAAGAAATTCGGTCAGAAGAAAGCTCGTAAGAGATTCCAATTCTCTAAACGTTAATATTACCTGTCTTGTTCAATTAGGACAAGACATGATCAATTATTTATTGAAATTAAAAAACACAGTTGTTGTTGCTCTCCTACCGAGGTAGGAAATAGTTTAGCATCTAAATGTATAAAGCCTGGGAAACCGCCATTTATACATTGCTAATCAACAGAACGTAAACTAGTACAAAAATGGCAAACAAAATAGAAGTAAAAGACTTACTAGAAGCAGGTGTTCACTTTGGACACATGACTAGAAAATGGGATCCAAACATGGCCCCTTACATTTATATGGAGCGTAATGGTATTCACATTATCAATCTATATAAAACTGCAGCTAAAATTGAAGAAGCTAACGAAGCTTTGAAAAAAATCGCTGCATCAGGTAGAAAAATCTTATTCGTAGCTACCAAAAAACAAGCAAAAGACATCGTTGCTGAAAAAGCAAAAGCTGCAAACATGCCTTACATCACTGAAAGATGGCCTGGTGGAATGCTAACTAACTTTGTAACTATCAGAAAGGCAGTTAAAAAAATGTCTTCTATTGATAAAATGAAGAAAGATGGTACTTTCATGACGTTATCTAAAAAAGAGCGTTTGCAAGTTGATCGTCTACGTGCTAAATTAGAGAAAAACTTAGGTTCAATCGCTGACATGTCAAGACTACCAGCTGCATTGTTCGTAGTAGATATCAAAGCTGAACATATCGCAATAAAAGAAGCACAAAAATTAAACATTCCAGTTTTCGCAATGGTTGATACGAATTCTGACCCAAGAGAGGTTGATTACGTTATTCCTGCAAATGATGATGCTTCTAAATCAATTGACAAAATTTTATCTTTAGTTACTGCTGCTGTAATCGACGGTCTTTCTGACAGAGGTTCTGACAAAGAAACTGAAGCTGCAACAGAAGAAGCTACTGCTGCTCCTGCTGTAGAAGCTGCACCAGCTGTAGAAGCTGCTGCACCTGCAACTGAAGAATAAATCAAATTTAAATTCCAAATTTTAAATTCCAAATTCCAAATACAAAATTAAAAACGTTATGTTGATAATTTAATAAAATTGGAGTTTGGGATTTAGAAGATGGAATTTTTACTTTTAACATTAAAATTCAAAATATTATGGCAACAATTACTGCTGCAGACGTAAATAAATTAAGACAATCTACAGGTGCCGGAATGATGGACTGTAAAAAAGCTTTAGTTGAAGCTGATGGAGATTTCGATAAAGCGATACAAGTCCTTAGAGAAAAAGGACAAAAAGTTGCTGCTAACCGTTCTGACCGTGAGTCTTCTGAAGGAGCTGCTGTTTCTTTTATCAATGCTGACAATACTAAAGGAGCTATCATCACTTTAAACTGCGAAACTGATTTCGTAGGTAAAAATGAAGCTTTCGTAACTTTGGCTAAAGAATTAGTAGAAAGAGCTATTAACTTCTCTACTAAAGAAGAATTCTTAGCGTCAGATTTCAACGGAATTACTGTTGCTGAAAAATTAATCGAGCAAACTGGAGTTATTGGAGAAAAAATCGAAATCGGTGGTTTTGAAATTTTAGAAGGTGCTTTTGTTGGATCTTATGTTCACGTTAACAAAATTGCTGCATTAACTGCAATTTCTGCTGCAATTCCTAACGCTGACGTTTTAACTAAAGATGTTTCTATGCAAGTTGCTTCTATGGGAGCTGATACATTATCTTACAAAGATTTTGATCCTGCTTTCGTTGAATCTGAACTTGCTGCTCGTATTGCTGTAATCGAAAAAGATAATGAAGAAGCAAAACGTTTAGGAAAAACTTTAAAAAATGTTCCTAAATATATCTCTTTCTCTCAATTGACTGAAGAGGTTTTAAAACAAGCTGAAGAAGATGCTAAAGCTGAATTAAAAGCTGAAGGTAAACCAGAACAAATTTGGGATAAAATTATTCCAGGAAAAGTTCAACGTTTCATCTCTGACAATACTACTTTAGATCAGGAGAAAGCTTTACTAGACCAAAACTTTATCAAAGATGATAGTAAAAAAGTTGGTGATTACGTTAAAGGATTCAACGTTGAAATCACAGGTTTCAAAAGAGTTACTTTAGGTTAATATATTATTATTTCAATATAAAAAGTCCTGAATATTTATTTATTCAGGACTTTTTTTTGCTTTAATAATTGTTGTCTTAACTTAGATTTAAAAGATTAAAGCAACACTTACATCAGAACAAGAAAGTTTTACCAAAATTTAATCCAATAGGATTACAAAGATTTTTTAATTGCCAATTAAAATAAAAAAATCCCCGAATAATTACATTATCCGGGGATTTCAAAAAAAATTTAATCGTATTATTATTTTTTATCTATAATCGGAAAATTTCTCGCACGCATTAAAGCATCAGACTTAGGAGCTCTTCCTCTGAAGTTTTCATAAGCTTTCTCCTGATCGATAGTATTTCCTACACTAAAAACATTATCATAAAGACGTTTTGCTACTTCTTTATCATAAGGCCCTTTTCCTTCGGTAAAAGCTTCCCAGGCATCTGCATTGATTACATCTGCCCATAAATAACTGTAATAACCAGCCGAATATCCATCTCCTGAGAAAATATGTCCAAATTGAGGTATTCTGTGACGCATCACAATTTCAGACGGCATATGAAGTGCTTCTAACGTCTCTTTTTCAAATTTATGAGGATCAATAGGCGAAGTTGTCAAATGAAGCTTCATATCAATCAAAGAACTTGAAATCGTTTCTACTGTAGAGAATCCCTCTCCAAAATTAGATGCTTTCTCTATTCTGTCTACCAATGATTGTGGCAATGGCTGATTTGTTTTGTAATGTAAAGCAAACTTATTCAAAACTTCAGGAGTCGCTAACCAGTGTTCTAACAATTGAGATGGGAACTCTACATAATCTCTCGCAACGCTTGTACCCGCCAGACTAGGATACGTTACATTAGAACATAATCCGTGAAGTGCATGTCCAAATTCATGAAATAAGGTTGTAGCATCTTCCCACGAGATCAAAACCGGTTCGTTTCCGGTTCCTTTTATAAAATTACAATTATTAGACACAATTGTCAGAACCTCTCCATCCATTTTTTGCTGATCACGATACGCATTCATCCAGGCACCAGAACGTTTTCCTGCACGTGCATACGGATCAAAATACCATAATCCCACCACTTTACCTGTAATTTTATTACTTACTTCCCAAACACGCACATCAGGATGATAAACAGGAACATTGGTAATTTGCTTAAAGCTCAAATTAAACAATTCTCCGGCAACCCAAAACATACCTTCACGTAAATTTTCTAATTGCAGATAAGGCTTAACCTCATTTTGATCTAAATCGTATTTTGCTTTTCTAACTTTTTCAGCATAGAAACGATAATCCCAAGGCTGAATTTTAAATTTACCACCTTCAGCATCTACAATTTTCTGCATTTCAGCAACATCCTCATGTACTTTTTCTACAGCAGGCACCCAAACAGATTCCATTAAAGCTAATGTTTTCTTTGGATCTTTGGCCATTTTATTAGACAAACTCCAGTCAGCAAAAGTAGGAAATCCTAATAAATTAGCTTTTTGAGTACGCAATTGCAAAATAGAAACAAGTGTAGCATTGTTGTCGTTTGCATTGCCATTATCACCACGTTTTACAAAAATTTCAAATGCTTTTTCTCTTAAATCCCTGCGGGTTGAAAAAGTTAAAAATGGTTCGATAGATGAGCGCGTGTTAGCCACACAACCCATAACGTCTAATTTTCTGCTTTTAGCCTCAGCAATTGCAGCATTTTTTACTTCAGCTGGCAAACCATCAAAATCACTTTCTGTTTTTAAAGCCACATATTGATTGTGCTCTTCTGCCAATAAATTTTGACTGAATTTAGTAAAAAGACTTGCCAGTTCCTGATTGATCTTAGCTACTTTTTCTTTGTCTTTTTCATTTAATTTTGCCCCTTCACGAACAAAATCAGTATAATACAGCCAAATCAAACGTTGCTGCTCACTGTTCAGCTTCTTACTCTCTTTTGAGTTATATAAAGTTTCTATTCTCGTGAATAGTTTTTTATTTTGTAAAACTTTATCATTAAACTCAGATAATTTTGGCGACATTTCTGTTTCAACAGCGTCAAATTCAGGAGTGCTCAAAGTAGATCCGTAAATCCCGTACACCGTATAAATCCTTGACATTGTTTTACCTGAACCTTCTAAGGCAGCAATGGTATTATCAAAAGTTGGTGCTTTTGGATTATTTGCAATAGCATCAACCTCGTTTAGTTTTTCCTGAATTGCAAATTGAATTGCTGGTTTAAAATCCGAAACCTTATATTCATTAAAGGCTGGAACTCCTCCGTAAGGCCCTGTCCATTTTTTCAGCAACGGATTATCAGAATTGTTTTGTGCGTTGGCCGCAAATAAGGTTGTTCCCATGAGAAAAATTGTCATTAATTTTTTCATTATCATTAATTTGATTTAAAAATAAAATAAAACATGTTATTGTTCCAAATGTAACTAAAAATCAGTATTCGAAAGAAATTTTTAACTTTCAGCATATCCCAAAACTCCTGCTTAATTAAACTAATCCATTTCAAGTTATGTAGAAATAGTTTAAATTTGGCACATCATTTACCACATCACATGTTTAAAACCCGAAAAGAAATTGTTTTTGTCGTTCTGGCTGGCATTTTTATAACCAATGCAGTTGTAGCTGAACTCATTGGAGGAAAATTAATTCAAATTGGACCATTTGTAATGAGTATTGGTATTCTGCCCTGGCCCATTGTTTTTTTAACCACAGATTTAATCAATGAATATTTTGGCGAAAAAGGCGTAAAAAAATTATCCTTTATTACTGCATGTCTAATTGCTTATGCATTTTTAATATTATTTATGGCCATTGTGATCCCGGCTGCAAAAGGAATTAGTCCGGTAAACGACGAACAATTTCAGGCCGTATTTGGGCAAAGCATGTGGATAATTGTAGGTAGTTTAATCGCTTTTATGGCATCTCAGTTAATCGATGTTTGGATATTCTGGTTCTTTAAAAGACGAACCGGCGAACGCAAAATTTGGTTAAGAACAACAGGATCAACTGTAATTTCGCAATTGTTTGACTCGTTTATAGTACTCGGAATTGCCTTTTGGCTTCCCGGAAAAATCAATTTCGAAACCTTTATCTCCTCTGGATTAACGGGGTATATTTTTAAACTTTCAGTTGCTGTTTTATTGACCCCCCTAATTTATCTGGGGCACCATTTGATCAAAAAATATCTCGATGAAGACAATTCTACAGAGAAAAAAGACAACACTATAAAATGAAAAATCAAAAAATAATTCTGATTTTTATTTTATGCTGCATCGTAAGCTGCAATAAAACAGATCGGGAACAATTGCTGCAATCAACCACAACAATTTCCGAAAAAATAAAAAACATCTCAAAAAACACTGTAGAAACCATAACAGCTGTCAAAGATTCTATTGCCAAAACAATATTACCCAAAAAAATAAAAAACGATAAAACTGTTCTAAGCGAATCAGCAGTTACAAAAGACAGCATCGAAATAAGAACGTTAGAGAATGAAAAACTCAGAGGTTTCAGTTACTTCAAAAAATTACTTTCGACTTGCAAAACAGGAGAAACATTAACCCAAAAAGAATTAATTGAAGACCATAATATTCCAAAAGAAGGCGTTAAACTAATTAAAAGCATCACTAAAACCGCCGAAGATGAAATAGACATTAAATGGAAATCGACCTGGTTTGTCGAAAAAATATCCGACGCTAAATTTACAGATGCCCGAATGAAAATTAAGTTCGAAGCCTACAAAATGTACACATCAGGAAAAGCAATCGGAATAAAATACAACAAAAAGATTTACAACGACCTAATTATCATAGGAACATCTGCATACATTCCTTCTGTAAAAGGATATCACTGGAAAATAGGAAAATAATGGAAAACGAAAATAAAATAAGATGCGGTTGGTGTTCTGCCAGCGATTTATACAAAAAATACCATGACGAAGAATGGGGCATTCCTGTTTACGACGACGCTTCTTTGTTCGAATTTCTAATCCTTGAAACTTTTCAGGCCGGATTAAGCTGGATTACCATTTTAAACAAAAGAGAAAATTTCAGAGCCGCTTTTGATCACTTCAATTATAAAAAAATAGCAAATTATCCTGAAGAAAAAATCGAATCCCTTTTGCAGGACAGCGGAATTATTCGCAATAAACTAAAAATCCGCGCCACGATTTCAAACGCACAGGCGTTTATCAAAGTTCAGGAAGAATTTGGGAGTTTCTCCAATTACATCTGGAAATTCACCAATGGAAAACCCATCGACAACAACCCAAAAACCTTAAAAGACGTTCCTGCCACTACTCCGCTTTCAGACGAAATCAGCAAAGATTTAAAAAAACGCGGTTTCAAATTCGTAGGTTCAACCGTAATTTATGCCCAAATGCAAGCCACCGGAATGGTCAATGATCATATCGAAGATTGCTTTACCAGAAAGGGAAAATAGTCGCAGTTTTAGTCTCAGTCACAGTCTCGGTTTTCAGCTTTTTAGAGCTTAATTTTTTAAGTTAAACACTGAAAACTGAAAACCGAGACTGAAAATTTTAAAAAAAACATTATATTTGCTTCACACTTTAGGGGTGTCTGCTAATAAGCAGGCTGAGATTTTACCCTCTGAACCTGATCTAGTTCATACTAGCGTAGGGAAAAGTAAGATGACTTCTGCGCGCATTTTTATGCGTAATTGTAGCCATTCCTAAGGTAGAGATTCGCTGTAGTGAATCTTAAATAAACCGAAAAAAACAAAAGGAATGGAACTAAAAATCAACCAACAAATCAAACAATTCAATGCTGAATCGCTAAGCGTTCAATCATTGCTCGATCTCGAAATTCCAAACAAACAAAACGGAATTGCCGTTGCTATTAACAATACCGTTGTTCCAAAAATCAACTGGAACCAACATTTCGTACACGAAACCGACGAAATTCTAATTATTTCAGCAACACAAGGAGGATAATACGACTGCCTAAACGGGCTATCCGTTTCAAGTCCGCAGTCGTCAACCAAAAAAATATAGTCTTAGTAAAGCTTCCGTTGGTCGCTTTCCTAATCCTTATTTTTTACGGTTTCCTTCTTTACGGGCTTTTCACTTCTATCCCTCGCAGAAAAAACAAATTACAAAAAAAATCCCGAAGCTTCGGGACCAAATTCCAATTAACATACATCTCTTAAACAAATTGCTGTATGTCTCTACAGAAAACCATTTTACAACACACATTTCACAATTCACAAGCTATGACTACAGAAGAACAAATCTCCAGAACCCCTTTTCCAAACTCCAAAAAAGTATATGTAAAAGGCGAAATTCACCCCATAGAAGTAGCCATGCGCGAAGTAATTCTTAGCGACACCAAGCTTTCAAATGGCGGAATCGAAAAAAATCCACCCGTAACGATTTACGATACTTCCGGCCCATACACCGATCCAAATATCGAAATCGACATTCGCAAAGGATTACCAAGATTAAGAGAAGAATGGATTTTAAACAGAAACGATGTCGAAATCCTAAACGAAATCACATCAGATTACGGACAAACCCGACTGAAAGACGAAAGTCTTAATCATCTTCGTTTCGAATATTTGCATCAGCCAAAACGTGCTAAAAAAGGAGCAAACGTAACGCAACTGTATTACGCCAAACAGGGCATCATAACACCGGAAATGGAATATATCGCAATTCGCGAAAACCAACGCATCGAACTTTTGAACGAGCAAACCAAAGCCATGAAATGTCAGCATAGCGGACATAGTTTTGGAGCCAATACGCCAAAAAGCAAAATCACTCCGGAATTTGTCCGCAGCGAAGTCGCTTGCGGAAGAGCCATCATCCCAAACAACATCAACCATCCTGAAAGCGAACCCATGATTGTGGGACGTAACTTTTTAGTAAAAATAAATGCCAATATCGGGAACAGTGCCGTAACATCAAGCATCGAAGAAGAAGTAGAAAAAGCAGTTTGGGCTTGTCGTTGGGGAGCTGACACCATTATGGATTTATCTACAGGAAAAAACATTCACGAAACCAGAGAATGGATTATTCGTAATTCACCGGTTCCAATTGGGACCGTTCCTATTTATCAGGCTTTAGAAAAAGTAAAAGGAATCGCCGAAGATTTAACCTGGGAAGTTTTCCGTGATACACTTATAGAACAGGCAGAACAAGGCGTTTCGTATTTCACCATTCACGCCGGAGTTCTATTGCGTTACATTCATCTAACCGCTGATCGTGTTACCGGAATCGTTTCCCGTGGCGGATCGATCATGGCAAAATGGTGTTTATTTCATCATAAAGAAAACTTCTTATACACCCACTTCGAGGAAATCTGCGAAATCATGAAACAATATGATGTTGCTTTTTCTTTAGGAGATGGTTTACGTCCGGGATCTATTGCAGATGCTAACGACGCTGCACAATTCGCCGAACTGGAAACTCTTGGTGAATTAACCAAAATTGCCTGGAAACACGATGTTCAGGTTTTCATAGAAGGGCCTGGTCACGTACCCATGCACATGATCAAAGAAAACATGGACAAACAATTAGAACATTGTCATGAAGCACCTTTCTATACTTTAGGGCCATTAACTACCGATATTGCACCAGGTTACGACCATATCACTTCTGCCATTGGAGCTGCGATGATTGGCTGGTATGGTTGTGCAATGTTGTGTTATGTCACACCAAAAGAACACCTGGGGTTACCCAACAAAAAAGATGTGAAAGATGGCGTAATCACCTATAAAATATCCGCTCACGCTGCTGATTTAGCCAAAGGTCATCCCGGCGCACAATATCGTGACAATGCGTTAAGCAAAGCCCGTTTCGAATTCCGTTGGGAAGATCAGTTTAATTTATCCTTAGATCCTGATACTGCGAGAGAATTTCACGATGAAACACTTCCTGCCGATGGTGCAAAAGTGGCGCACTTTTGTTCGATGTGCGGACCAAAATTCTGCTCTATGAAAATATCTCAGGAAATACGTGATGTTGCTGCCGCCGAAAAAGGGATGCAGGAGAAATCAGAGGAGTTTATTGAGCAAGGGAAAGAAATCTATATATAGTGATAAGTTTCTGTAAAATGTGAGATGCCCTTCACTTTCACATTTTACATTTTACATTTCACAAAAAATATTTTTACCAATATGATTGTAATTACAAATCCTTCAACAATTGCAAATGAAATCAGCATTATTGATTCTTTATTTGAAGAAGGATTGTCTTTGCTTCATATTCGGAAACCTGATTTTTCTAAGATAAAAATGGCTCAATTTATTCATCAGATAAAACTGGAATTCAGGCCAAATTTGGTTTTACACAATCATCATGATTTAGCAGAAGATTTTGGTATTAACCGAATTCACTTTACTGAAAAGGAAAGAAAACTCAATCCTGATTTTCCTGCGAGTTTTTCAAAACCTTGTAGGTATAAATCAACATCAACACATTCAATAGAAGATTTCAATTCCTTAAACAATAATTTTGATTATGCATTTCTAAGTCCTGTTTTTACAAGTATTTCTAAAGAAGATTATCATCCAAAAGAAAACCTTTTTGAAGCTTTAAAATCAAGAGTAAATTTCAATACAAAAGTGATCGCTTTAGGCGGAATTGATGCTAAAAACATCCCAAAAACGTTTGAAAACGGTTTTGATGATGTGGCTCTTTTAGGAAGTATATGGAACAATGAAAACTCAATAAAACAATTCAAATTATGTCAACAAATCGCCCAATCGTACTCAGTATAGCCGGTTTTGACCCAACTGGCGGCGCAGGTGTTTTGGCCGATATCAAAACATTTGAGCAGCATCAGGTTACAGGATTTGCGATAACAACCGCCAATACCATTCAGACTGAAAATGAGTTTTTTGACATTGAATGGACGAATATAAATTTTGTTATTCGATCTCTTAAAAAATTGTTTGATAATTACGAAATCAAAGCTGTCAAAATTGGAATCATCCCTTCTTTAGATTATTTGAACCAAATACTGTCAATGATAAAAACATTATCACCAACGACAAAAATGGTTTGGGATCCGGTTTTAAAATCGACTACCGAATTCGAATTTACAACGGTCAAAGATCAATTAGAATTGAATAAAATTCTATCTAAAATCGATTTGATTACGCCCAACTATAACGAAGCTCAAATTTTGTTTCCTGGTTTTATTTTGAATCAGATTTGGTCTCAAAACGAAATTCCAACTTCCATTTTATTAAAAGGCGGACACAATCCTACTGAAACAGGAACTGATCGTTTATTTTTTGAAAATGAAATTATTGATCTTCTTCCATCTAATACAAAATGCTTTGAAAAACACGGCTCCGGTTGTGTATTGTCATCTGCAATTACAGCAAATTTAGCTTTGAACTCCCCACTAATCGAGGCTTGCAAAAATGCCAAAACCTACATCGAAAAATACCTGGGTTCAACTTCAACTTTAATCGGATATCATTATGTACCATAAATTGCAATACATCTCACAAGGAAATACAATCGAAGAACAACTGTATAATATTCATCAGGCGCTGGACGCCGGGTGCGATTGGGTGCAAATGCGATTTAAAAACCAAACCACAAAAGACACATTTGCATTGTCCGAAGCTGTAAAATTTTTATGCGAAGAATATCTCGCCCATTTTATTGTAAATGACAATCTGGATCTCGCACAGCAAATCGACGCTGATGGAGTTCATTTAGGTCTGACAGATATGAAAATCGATGAAGCCCGAGCCATTTTAGGCAATACAAAAATTATTGGCGGAACAGCAAATACTTTTGAAAACATTCAAAATCATGTAAAAAATGGCTGCAATTATATTGGTTTGGGACCTTTTCGTTTTACCAATACAAAAGAAAAATTAAGTCCAATTTTAGGCTTATCAGGTTATTCTGAGATTCTGCAAAAACTAAAAAACAACCAAATAGAAATTCCGGTTTATGCCATTGGCGGAATTACTTTAGAAGATATAAACCCATTAATGGAAACCGGAATTCACGGAATCGCTGTTTCGGGAATAATCACCAATAGTGATCAAAAGAAGAAATTAATTCAACAACTAAACGAAAAGTTATATGCAAACGTCATTGTTTAAAATTGGAGATAAAACCCTGACCTCCCGCCTATTTTTAGGAACAGGGAAATTTGGTTCGAACACAGAAATGGAACAAGCTATTTTAGCATCAGAAAGCGAATTGGTTACCGTTGCTCTAAAACGCATTGATTTAGAAACAGAAACGGATGCTATTTTATCGCATTTGCAACACCCAAATATTCATTTATTACCCAATACTTCGGGAGCCAGAAATGCCAAAGAAGCTATTTTTGCTGCTCAATTAGCCAGAGAAGCTTTAGAAACAAATTGGCTAAAATTAGAGATTCATCCTGATCCAAAATATTTGATGCCGGATCCTGTCGAGACTTTAAAAGCCACAGAAGAACTGGCGAAACTTGGTTTTTTTGTTTTGCCTTATATTCATGCTGACCCTGTTTTATGCAAACATTTAGAAAATGCCGGAACAACTGCCGTGATGCCTTTAGGCTCTCCTATTGGAAGTAACAAAGGCCTCAAAACAATAGATTTTCTCGAAATTATAATCGAGCAAAGCAATGTTCCAGTAATTGTAGATGCCGGAATCGGTTCTCCATCTGACGCTGCAAAAGCAATGGAAATTGGTGCCGATGCCGTTTTGGTCAATACCGCCATTGCCGTGGCCGGAAATCCAGAACTAATGGCTGAGGCTTTCAAAGAAGCCGTTATTGCAGGTAGAAAAGCTTTTGAGGCTAAAATTGCTCATCAGCAAAATTATGCTGCTGCTTCTAGTCCTTTGACTTCTTTTTTATATGACTAAATAATTAACCGCAAAGTTCGCAAAGATAAGCGCTAAGAACGCAAAGCTTTGTGAACCTTGCGTAAATCTCCGCGCGCTTTGCGGTTAAAAAACTATGAAAACATTCAAATCTGTTTTTGAACAATACGACTGGGATACTATCCAATCAAAAATATACCAAACCACATCAAAAGATGTCGAACGTTCCTTAGCCAAAACCAAACGCAATCTCGATGATTTTCTAGTTTTAATTTCTCCCGTTGCACAAAATTATCTGGAGCAAATGGCGCAGGAATGCCACGAAATCACCAAAAAACGTTTCGGAAAAACCATCCAAATGTATGCACCGCTTTACCTAAGCAACGAATGCCAGAACATTTGTACCTATTGCGGATTTAGTTTAGACAATAAAATCAAACGAAAAACCCTTTCTGATGCTGAAATTAAATTGGAAGTTGAAGCATTAAAAAACACAGGTTTTGATCACGTATTATTGGTTACAGGAGAAGCAAATTATACGGTAAACATTAATTACTTTCTGAATGCCATTGCTTTAATACGAAAAGAATTTTCGATTATTTCTGTTGAAGTCCAGCCGCTTTCTACAGAAGATTATGAGCGTTTGCATGAAGCCGGAGTCTATTCCGTTTTGGTTTATCAGGAAACTTATCATCAGGAAGTGTATAAAAAGTATCATACGAAAGGCAAAAAATCAAATTTTGATTATCGACTGGAAACCCCAGATAGAATTGGAACTGCCGGAATTCACAAAATAGGTTTAGGCGTTCTATTAGGCTTGGAAGACTGGCGAACGGATAGCTTTTTTAATGCTTTGCATCTCGACTATCTTCAGAAAAAATATTGGCAGACGAAATATTCAGTTTCATTCCCCAGATTACGTCCTGCTGAAGGTATTATCGAACCTAATTTTATTATGGATGATAAGGATTTAACCCAACTTATTTGCGCGTATCGTTTATGGAATGAAGATCTTGAAATCTCGATTTCGACCAGAGAAAATGAAAAGTTCAGAAACAATATTATTCCAATTGGAGTGACAAGTATGAGCGCCGGATCTAAAACCAATCCGGGTGGCTATGTTGTTGACCCGCAATCTTTGGAACAATTTGAAATTAGTGACGAACGTTCAGCAAAAGAAATCGCACAAATCATAACAAATTCAGGCTACGAACCAGTCTGGAAAGATTGGGATAAAAGTTTTTGTTGAAAATTCCAAAATTTAAATCCCAAATTCTAAATCCCAAATTCCAAAAATCCAAAAATCTAAAATCAACAATCTAAAATCAACAATCTAAAATCAACAATCTAAAATCAACAATCTAAAATCAACAATCTAAAATCAACAATCTAAATCAAAAAATGAGTATAATAAAAGAATTCCTTCGTTACAACAGACAAACTATATTACCTGAAATTGGCGATGAAGGTCAGGAAAAATTAAAAAAAGCAAAAGTATTAGTTATTGGTGCCGGAGGTTTAGGCTGCCCGATTTTGCAATACATTTCGACTGCTGGCGTAGGTTTTATTGGAATTATGGACTTTGACACTATCGAAATTCACAATTTACACCGCCAGATTTTATATACTGAAAATGAAATTGGTCAGGAAAAAGCTCTTGTCGCCAAAGAAGTCATTTCAAAACTAAATCCGTTGATCGAAGTAATAGCAATTCGCGAAAAGCTGACGATCGAAAATGCAAGTCAAATTATTCAGCAATATGATATTGTCGTAGATGGTTCAGATAATTTTGCAACCCGTTATTTAGTAAATGACACTTGTGTAGCATTACAAAAACCATTGGTTTACGGAAGTATTTTAAAATTTGAAGGCCAGATTGCGGTTTTCAATCATAACGAAAGTAAAAATTTACGCGATTTATTTCCTGAAATGCCGGATCCAAAAGATGTTCCGAATTGCAGCTTAAATGGTGTTTTAGGAACCTTACCTGGAATTATTGGCGCTATGATGGCGCACGAAACTCTTAAATTAATTTTAGAATTACCAACATTAAAAAATGAACTTGTTCTTTTCAACACGTTGGATTACAGCTTTACAAAATTGAATTTCTAAAAAACAATTTCATCGTCCACCTTAATAACTCCCGAGTTTAAACTCACAATATTGGTTCCAAATAAAACAGAATTATTCACTACCCTATATTTGCTTAAGGTTTTAAGAGGTTCTTTTTTTAATTTACCATTTTCAGGATCATTATTAACCATAATGCATCTTCCGCAAGGTTTTACGTTTTTAAATTGTACTTCTCCAATTTTAAAATTCGTAAAATCATCTTCTTCGTGAGGTGTCTGGGTACTGATTACAATATTGGGGCGAAATCTTAAAATGGTGATTTTTTCTGCTAATTTTTCATTTAAAAAATCCAAACTTTGGCTTCCTATCATTAAATAAGGATAACCATCGGCAAGACTTACATTGAAGGTTTCTTTTAGTCGGGAACTTTCATGTTTACGATCTCCGGATTTGATGATTTTAACCAGTTTACATTCAAAACCCAAACGTTCGCTAAACCATTTTGAAGTTGACTGATTCACTTCGACCACTTCACTTTTGTCATCCCAGACATTAACTTCTAATGAATTTTCTAAATGTTCATTTATAGAAAATTCATGCTTTTGATCCTGAAAAGTAATGCTGATTTTTCCATCTGAAATCTGTGGATAAAACTGACTCATAATACGATGTTCCCTCTGCGTGATCATTTGATTTTCAGCATCAATCAACATCCATCTTCGATCGTTTTTGAAGCCCATTTCTTCTGCTAAAGCTGTTTGGCAACTAATTCCGGCTAAGCTTTTTATGGGATAGATATAAATTTCTTTTACAATGTAAACTGCACTCATTATTCTTTATTTTCTATAATAGATATAAATTCTTCACGATCGATCTCACGGCACCCTAAACTCTCTAAGTGTGGATTGTAAACCTGACAATCTAAAAGTTTATAATTCTCTTTTTTTAAATAATTCACTAACGCAATAAAAGCAACTTTCGAAGCATTTGACACTTTCGAAAACATACTTTCGCCACAAAAGACATGTCCTAAATCGATACCGTATAACCCTCCTACCAAAACATCATCCTGCCAAACCTCAACTGATTTTGCAATTCCCTGCTCATTTAGTTTACAATATGCATCTATCATTTCGTTTGAAATCCATGTTCCGTTTTGCCCATCGCGTTTTATCTTTTGGCAATTCGATATAACATCTTTAAAATTTTGATTCAAAGTAACCTTAAACTGATTTCTATTCAGGATATTCCGCATACTTTTCGACACAATCAATTCATCCAGGAACAAAACCATTCTGGGATCAGGTGACCACCAAAGAATGGGATCTCCTTCATTAAACCATGGGAAAATTCCACTTTTGTAAGCTAACTTTAATCTTTCGGGATTTAAATCTCCGCCAATGGCCAGAATACCTTCTTCATCGGCTTCTGAAACAGGCGGGAAAAATAAATCGTTGAATACGTAATACATTTTTTTAAACAAAAATTTCAATCCCGAGGCTTCGGGATAAATTCTAAATTCTAAACGTTAAGAGAACCTTTGTCAAAGTTTTGAACTTTGAAAAAAGTTTACCAGTAATAGCTGTTTTCAATCTTGTCAATTTCGACCGAAGGGAGAAATCGCACTAGTTGCCCTACAACGATTGTCGATATTCTTTGACGAGTTTCGTGTGCGATTTCTCCCTTCGGTCGAAATGACAAACTAACTTCGAAATGCCAATATAAAAACAAAATTCCAAACCCCAATTGCATATTTTACGAATTGGAATTTGGAATTTTATTTTTGAGATTTAAACGTTTAGAAAGGTAAATCGTCTGGTTCGTCTTCGTTTAAGTTTGTAGCTGGTGCAAAAGTTTCTGCATTTGGCATAGCAGGAGTTTGCGCAGGACCTTCTGGTGCTAATCTTTCGATTCTCCAACCTTGAATACTATTGAAATATCTGGTTTCTCCTTGTGGATTAACCCATTCTCTTCCTCTTAAATTGATAGAAACTTTTACTGCCTCCCCTTGTTTGTAGCTACTTAATAAATCGCATTTATCTTGTGTAAATTCGATCAAAATATGCTGTGGATACTGCTCATCTGTGGTAACAACCAACTCTCTTTTTTTGAATGCAGCACTAACTTGTTGCTCTGGGTTCACCACTTTTACTTTTCCTGTAACTTCCATCTTCTTCTATATTAATTATTGTTTCTTTTCTATTTTTTTGCCAGAAGCACTTTCCATGCCGATGAGATATCATCTTTATTCAGGTATTTTTTTGCTTCTAAATGTATCTTTTCCTGATCATCTGAACTTAATACCCCTTTCACCGAAAAGTTTTCTTTCACAAATATACTAACTTCTTCGGTTGTAGGCAAAATTTCTATATTCCCTAGTTTTCCGAGGTCATTCCCGTTAAACACAGGACTTTCCCTGATAAAATTCGGAATCACATCAACGCCCACACCTAAAGTTGTCAATGGTTTTTGTACTTCAAAAAGTCCTTCGTTCGATCTCGAATACCAATTTGCACCCAGTCTTGAAACCAAATCTATTTTATACTGGTCAATCGCTCCGTTTTCGTCTAAAACTGATTCGTGAATATGAATTTTTACTACTTCACACAAAATCAGGTTTCCGGCGCCTCCTTCTGTTCCTAACGGAATAATCTGCGTGACTTTGCACTCAAACTGCACCGGAGACTCTTTTACCCGATATGGTTTTACAAAATCTGACGGAATTTGAGTTAGTCCCGCTTTGATAAATTCATTTACACCTTCTCCATATTCTGTACTTGCCAGTGAGGTTTGCTGTACCATATCGTAATTGACTACATTAATCACGACTTCGCGGGTGGCCTCGGCATTGATTAAAGTATGTTTTACAGTATTGTCACGCACACGGCGTGCCGGCGAAAAAACTAAAATTGGCGGATTGGCACTAAATACATTAAAGAAACTAAAAGGCGACAAATTAGGGATTCCTTTGGTACTTATTGTACTTGCAAAAGCAATTGGTCTTGGCCCGACAGCACTTTGCAAATAGCCCTGCAATTTTGCCGTTGGTATTTCTTTTGGATCGATGCTAATCATATATTTTGTTTTTAACCAAACCTCATTTTGGTAACTGCAAAAGTAGAGAAATCGTTTCTGCCAAGGAAATAGTTTTAGATTTAAAAACAAAAAATCTTTAATCGTTTATAAAATATTAAATGTGTTTATTTCGTTATATTTATACCTCAAAAAATAATTTATGTCTTTTTCTGAAAGAAGAAATACAACTCGTTGGATTATTATTTTCATTTCCTTTTTAATCATTTCTTTGATTCTCTGGAACACGTATACTTTTTTCCAAATTTTCAAAAATGAAGAAAGACTAAAGATGAATCTTTGGGCCAATGCACAAAAAACACTGGTAAACGCAGATGAAAACACTGACCTGGATTTACCTCTTGACATTTTAAACAATAATACATCAGTTCCTGTTATGCTTACCATGTATAACAAAGTGATTAGTTCTGTAAATGTTCCCGAAGAAGTTCTTGCCGACAAAAAAAAATCTATGTCGTACTTAAAGAACTTAAAAAGTGAAAATGAACCCATAATTATTGAGTACGCTCCGGGAAAACATCAGGAGGTATATTATGGCAACTCGGCATTACTCAATAAACTCAAATATTATCCGGTTGCTTTATTGCTCATCATATTTTTATTTGGCGCATTGATTTACAATTTTTACAGAAGTACCAAGATGGCCACTCAAAATAAGCTTTGGGCGGGAATGGCAAAAGAAACAGCACACCAGATTGGCACGCCTTTGTCTTCGCTTATTGGCTGGGTCGAGATATTAAAAACTGAAGATATTGACCCATCTATTACCTTAGAAATAGAAAAAGATATTGAACGACTGCAGACAATAACAGATCGTTTTTCTAAAATTGGATCGGTTCCTGTTTTAGAAGAACAAGATATTGTGGCAACAACTTTACATACTTACGAATATTTGCAATCGCGTTTTTCTAAACAAGTTGCCTTTTCTTATCATGCTCCAAAAGAACCTATTTATGTAATGATAAATCCAACGCTGCACAGCTGGACGATTGAAAATTTAGTCAAAAATGCCATTGATGCCATGAAAGGAAAAGGGAGTTTAGATCTTCAAATTGAACAAGATGCCCATCATGTAAAAATAAACGTAAAAGATTCCGGAACCGGAATTTCAAAAAACCAATTCAAAACCATTTTCGAACCAGGTTTTACTACCAAAAAGCGTGGTTGGGGATTGGGACTTTCTCTTACCAAAAGAATCGTTGAAGAATATCATAGCGGAAAGATAAAAGTTTTGCATTCTGAAATTGGAAAAGGAACTACATTTCAGATTTCTTTAAATAAAAAAGTGTAGCAAAATTTACTTTACTACACTTTATTTTTTTGTCGGGACTAATGCTCAGCCTGACATTATGTTTTACAAATTTGCCTGAATACTTTTGGCCAAAGCTTCAAATTCTTCTTTAGAAAGTTTTACTTTATTATGAAAACGCATTTCATCCATTTCGTTTAACGGAATTAAATGTACGTGCGCATGAGGAACTTCTAAACCTACAACGGCCATTCCTACTCTTTTGCAGGGAACGGTTTTCTCTAAAGCAATTGCAATTTTCTTAGAAAACTTCATTAACCCTAAATATAACTCATCATCCATATCAAAAATCTTGTCGATTTCTTGTTTTGGAATACAAAGTGTGTGTCCTTTTGCATTTGGATTTACATCCAGAAAAGCCAAATACTTATCGTCTTCAGCAATTTTATATGCAGGAATTTCTCCGTTTACTATTTTGGTAAATATTGACATTGTTTATTCGTTTATTTGGTTAATCGTTTAACCGATTTAACGATTAAACAGTTAAACTAAAATTTAGTCGCGGGTAATTTCTAATATTTCAAATTTCAATACTCCGTTTGGCACTGTGATTTCAGCTACTTCTCCAACAGATTTTCCTAGTAAACCTTTCCCAATAGGAGATGTTACAGAGATTTTTCCTGTTTTCAAATCCGCTTCACTTTCAGCAACAAGCGTATATTTCATTTCCATTCCGTTGCTTTGGTTTTTAATTTTCACATTAGAAAGTACCAATGCTTTCGAAACATCTAATTGAGATTCGTCTATTAATCTTGCATTCGAATACACTTCTTCCAGCTTAGAAATTCTCATTTCCAGTAAACCTTGTGCTTCTTTTGCGGCATCATATTCGGCGTTTTCAGATAAATCACCTTTGTCTCTTGCTTCTGCTATATCTTGAGATGCCTTAGGACGCATTACACTTTTTAAATGCTCCAACTCATCTTTTAATTTTTTTAATCCTTCTGCTGTATAATAAGATACTTTACTCATAACTTCGTCGTTTATATAAATACAAAAAATCCCATCGGGACGGGATTTTGTATTACAAATATACTATTATTTTTTATAGTACATAATTATATGTTAATCATATAAAAATCAAATCTAAATAAATTATTTTTGTTTCACTAATTCTTATTAAAATAATGAAAAAATTCTGGCTATTAATCGCGTTTGTTTCTATTCTCTTCTCTTGCAGTGATAATGGAGTCAGCAACAAAAATCCTAACATACCTAGTTATCCTGTTAACCTGACAGTTGATATGAACTTACCGGCTTACTCTAATCTTAAGTTTGTAAGTAACGGTATTATCATTCCTAATTATGGCGCAAAAGGAATTATTATTTTTAATGCGGGAAGCGGTTATAATGCATTTGATGCCGCCTGCCCTAATCAGGCTTTAAACTCCTGTGTCGCCATGACTATTGATGGCATTAATGCCGTTTGTTCGTGCGATAAAACAGAATACAGTTTATTTACGGGACTTGGAGGAAAAGAATATCCGTTAAAACAATATCGTGTTGAAGTAAGCGGAACCGTGATTCACGTTTATAATTAATACAAAAAAGCCTGAAAGTTTAAAGTTTCAGGCTTTTTTGTAATCTCTTTTTAGAATTTCAAAGTTAATCCGGCCAGGAAATTAATCCCCGCCTGCGGATAATAGTACGGATAAACGTCCCACATGGCTCCGTTTGAAACGTATTTTTTATCCAGGATATTATTTACAAGCCCCGTAATCATAATCGATTTGAAAACAGATTTTGGTTTTATCTCGTAAGAAATATTCAAATCGTTTACAAAATAGTCTGCCAATTTTGCTGCAGGCAACTCAATATTGTTCATATATTGTTCACCAACGTATTTTTGTAATAGCGAAACGTGCAAACTCTCAATAGGGCTGTACACAATAATATTTCCGGCAATAACATTTGGCGAATAAGCAATATCTGTTGTTCCGTAATATTGTCCTTCAACAGCCAAATCAACATTTTTATTACTGCTTAAGGTAAAGTTGGGCCTAAGAAGGAATTTTTCTGAAAGCTTTATTGTCGCATCAACTTCTAGTCCTAAACGGTAACTTTTTTCAGTATTGGCACGAATTGGCGCTCCAACATCATCAAGTCTTCCTGTCAAAATCAGCTGATCTCTGTATCCCATATAATAGAAATTAGAATTCAGTTGAAATTTCTCTGAATTGAATCTCCAGCCTAATTCAAAATCATTTAATTTTTCCGGTTTTACATTTCCACCTTCATAATCGGTTCTGTTAGGTTCACGATTAGCGCGTGCATATGAAAAATAAAGTGTATTCTTCTCGTTGATTTCATAATTTAATCCTGCTTTTGGATTAAAGAAATTGAATGTATCATCTACTATTCCTGTTTCTTTTGAATTGGCTTTGTACTGCACTCTTCTATATTGCAAATCGCCATAGAAACTTAATTTTTCAGTAAACTGATAATTGGCTTTAGCGAAGATATTTCCATCTGTTTTTGTCGAATAATCATCGTAATAATGATCTCCTAATTCTGACAGTGCTGAATTTCTTGCCCAGATTACTTTTCCGTAATGATCGCCTTCGTATTTGTTCCAGCCTCCGCCAAGAATAACATCCAGCTTTTCTTCTTTGTATTTTACAGAGAAAGTGGTTCCGTAGAAATCATTATCTAACCATTTCTGACGAATTAAATCAGTTCCCGGAACTAGTTCACCCATATCATTTTCAACCATTTTTGTAGGCTGAATTGGCCCGTATCCGGCAATTGGCTCATCGTATTTATAATTTTCATAAAATCCTTGTCCTTTTGTATAATGAAGAGCGAAATTACTGCTCCATTTATCAGACCATGATTCGCTCCAATGCAATTGATAATGATTTTGTTTGTAATTATCAGTTTCATTGTCGTAGAAATGAACATTTCCTGCTTCATCTTTATACTTTCCTGCAGAATTATAAGTACGGTCTGAATTTAAAGTTTCAGCATCAATTCCGTTCCAGGATTGATATGTTTTTTCGGTTCCGCCAAACACTAATGCTTTAATCAAAGTCGTTTTTCCCACATAAGTTCCTTGTAAAAAATAGGACTTAAGATCTGAACTGCCACGATCTACATAGCCATCAGATTTAATGGTAGACAAACGCCCGGCCAATTCAAAATGATCGTTTAATAAACCGGTACTGAATTTTACCGTATTTTTATTAGAATTGAAGCTTCCAACAGAACTCGAAATTTCTCCTGTTGGTTTTGAAGCATAACTATCTGTAAGCATATTTAAACTCGCACCAAAAGCTCCCGAGCCATTTGTCGAGGTTCCTACACCGCGCTGCAACTGCAGACTCTCTACAGACGAAGCAAAATCAGGCATATTTACCCAAAAAGTTCCCTGGCTTTCAGAATCATTATACGGGATTCCGTTGATAGTTACGTTTACTCTTGTAGCATCGCTACCACGCACTCTGATTCCGGTATATCCTATTCCGCCTCCTGCATCAGAAGTAGTAACAACAGATGGCAAGTAATTCATTAAAACAGGGATATCCTGCCCCAGGTTTCTAAATTTAATTTCTTTTTTATCCATATTACTAAAAGTAACCGGAGTTTTGGTAGTCACACGAACTGCCGAAACTAACACATCATCAAGCTTGTTGACTTTGGTTGAATCCTGCTCCTGAGCGAAAGAAAATTGAGAATAGAAAATAGAAAACAGAAGAAATAAAATAGATTTGGTTACGCTCATTTTATGAGACTCTGAACCTTTGTAACTTTGAACCTTTGTGCCTTTAGAAGCACCTTTAAAAAAAGTTTTCATTCGTAAAGAATTACGAATAAAAGGGGGAATTATTCTTTGTTAAATTAATAAATGTTTCACGACAAAATATAGTGTGCACGCTAAAAATTGTCGTTTATTTCCCTTAGCGACATTACTCGCTCAGGTTCGTTGGGTATGATCTCAGCTCGTTATTTAGAGCACCCCTTTGAGACAGGGCAAATTTAGGAAAGATTTTTAGATATTTAGATTGTTTGACTATTAGATTTTTTAAATTAATTAAAAAACCAAAAACGTCCATTAATCCAAGTCCGGTTTTCTACGGGATTGTTTTCTCTCAGAAATATTCTTTTTGTCCTTGATTCGTTTTTTTATTACCGATTTTGGAATTTTAGTCGCTTTACGGATTTTAGGAACAAACAATCCTTTTTTAATGATCTCGAGAAAACGTTTTATAACAATATCTTTGTTTTTAAGCTGGCTTCTGTCTTCGTCGCAATTTAAAATCAGAATATTTTCAGTTGTTAAACGCGATGAAATATTCGTTAGCAAAAGTAATTTTTCTTCTTCAGATAAGGCCTGAGATATATTCAAATCAAAAGTAAGAACTACTTTTGATGAAACTTTGTTTACATTTTGCCCGCCTGCACCACTACTTCTAACGGCTTTGAAACTTAACTCTGATATGATTTTTTCGATATCCATTATTGTGGCTGGTGTGCTGCTTTTAATAAATCGTTTACTGTTTTTACAGGATTAAAGGTAATTAACGGTACGGCTACAAAAATAGTCAGCCAATTGGCCATTGCACCATTCCATAATCCGGGTAACTCGTAGCTTTTAACTGTTTTTCCGTCAACACTTTTCTCTACAATAAAACCTGCTTTTTGATCTACAAATTGTAGTAAATCAAACTTTTCATTTTTATAATTTTTGATTCCGCAAACCAAATCAACCGGATTAAAATGAGTCGCCTCTGCTAAAATTTCCTGTTGTTTTTTATTGGCCAAATCTACTTGCGACGTTTCTACAATTTGTAACGAAACTAATCCTTTATCATTTCTGACCCAAAATGGTCCGCCGCCGGGTTCTCCTTCATTTTTCACCATTCCGCAAACGCGAATTGGCCTGTCTAGTAATTCTTTTATCTTATTGACTTTGTTTTCGAAAGTAAATTTATTAAAATCATTGCTTAACTCAATATTGAGCTTCTGCATTAAAAAAGAAACTATTTCATCGATGTTTTCTTCTTTTATTTCCTGCTTTTCAATGGCATTTAAATAACCGAAAACTTTTTGCTGCACTTTTATTAAAACACCGGCCAAAGCCTTTTTATACAACGCAATTTTATCAATATGATTTTGAATTACGTTATCTATGTTTTTGATAAAGATAATATCAGAATCGAGTTCTTTTAAATTTTCAATTAATGCTCCGTGTCCACCAGGCCTAAAAACCAAATGATTCTCTTTATCCCTAATAGGATTATTTTTCGCATCTACACAAATAGAATCGGTGCTCTTATTTTGGTACGAGTAGCCAATTTCAATTTTAACTCCGGAATTTTCTTCTACTTTTTCTTTGAGCACCTCAACTTCATTTTCAAATAAAGTCTGATGAATTTCAGAAACCGTAAAATGCAAATTAGAAACCTGGTTTGAAGTCGCATAATGTACGCATTCGTTCAAATGTTCTTCTATCGGGTTTGCTATATGTGTTTTGTATTGATGAAATGGCAAAACTGCTTTTGGCTTGTTTGCAAAATCAAAATACTCAGGAGAGAGCAATGTTTTTATAAAATAATAGTTTTTATAATCCCTGTCTAGTACTTCAAAATCAGGATAGATTTCTCTTAGCTTTTTATCCACTGTGTCAAAAAACGGAAACTTATCCATTGCCACAATAAAAATAGACAAATCACTGTCTTTTTTTCTGTTGACATAAGCATTGATTGTTTCTTTTTTAACATCAAAATCATTCAGAAAAGCAGTTAAAAATTTAAACATTCTGCTTGCCGCGCCTGATGCCGGAACAAACTTTTTTAGTTTTAATTTTTCTTTTTGAAGATCAAAAAAATCTGCCCTTTCTTCGAATTCAGATTCTGAAAGACTTATAATCCCATTATTAATTGTTGCAGGACTAATTAGGTTGCTTTTTAAAATTCCGTTCTTAAAAATTTCAAGTTGTTTTAGAATTTTGTCAAAAGAAATTCCGTGATTGTATATCTGAACAAAATCTGCTGATGAAAAGCCGTGCTGTTTTGCAATCGATAAATTATCGATAATTGAAGTTGCTTTTGCCAAGCGGCTTTCTTTATTGCCTGAAAGTGTTATAAAGGGCTTTTTAGTATCTATCAACGTTTGTTTAAAAACCGAAAATACAGATTCCCTTCCGTCAGGAGTATCCCTAATATCGTCTTTCTCCCAGGGAACATCTATATCCGTCAGGAAAAACAAATCGTATTCATGTTCTAGCGCAGCTTCATTTAAAAGCGGATCACAAAAACCATAATACATTTCCGAAAAAACTTTGGTCACCATCAAATTAGTATCAGAAAACAAATACTTTTTTGCCGAGGCTAGTTTTTTATTTTCTAATGCAACCTGACCATAAGCAATGGGCAGCATATCATCGGCAACACAAATGTGCTGGTTTTCTTCCCATTTTTCCTGTAGGTAATCGCGTGCAAATTCAGGAACCCATTCGGTTTCATAATATTCTGCAAGTTGTTTTGCCAATGTCGTTTTGCCCGTGCTTTCAGGACCAAACAAGGCGATTTTTATGATAGCTGTTTTTTGCTGTCTAAGATTTTTCTCCATTCTAAATAAGCTGAAATAGCCAAAATTGTAAAAATTAAATACTGTAGTGACAACATCCCTAAACCGCGATACGCATAAAGAGGCACTACAATAATATCGCCGATGATCCAAAGTGTCCAGTTTTCGATCTTTTTCCTGGCCATGTACCACATTCCTGCAAAAAATATTCCAGACGAAATCATGTCGACATAATTGTCATTTTTGATCTCATAATCGAAATATTTATAAATTCCGAAAACTACAAAAACAGTTACAAAAAACAGTATAACTCCAATTATTTTTTCATTAAGATTTGTTCTCGTAATAGGTAAATTATCTTCTACAGTTCCTCCCTTTGCCCAAACATACCAACCATAAATACTCATTATAGAAAAATATCCATTAATAATCATATCGCCAATATATCCTGCAATATATAAAAGGTAAACAGAAATTACGGTAGCAATCAAACCTGTCGGATACACCCAGATATTTTCTTTTTTCGCAAACCAAACACTTAAAATCCCACAAACAAAAACTAAAAATTCCAGGGCAATATGCCAAAGAGGGGCATTTTTGTAACTTTCAAGAAAAAAATCTATCATTGGGCTGGTTGTTTTTGGTTGTTCTTAATTTATAATTCAAAAAAGTGGCTGTCGTTTTCAAAGGCAGTTCCTATAACTACCAAATCTGCACCGGCATTATAGGCATTTTGAATTCCGTGCAAATCTACAATTCCTCCTCCAACAATAATAGGAATATTAACATTTTGAGCGATTAACTGTATCATTTCCAGCGGAACCGGATTTTTCGCACCACTTCCCGCCTCGAGATAGATCAATTGATTGCCTAACATTTCTCCGGCCTGTGCTGTGGCTAAGACCAAATCAAAGTTTTCTCTGTTTAATGGTTTTGTTTTACTTACTCTCGCAACGGCAGTTTCGTTCCCGCTTTCTATCAAAATATAACCGGTTGAAATAACTTCAAGATTTGTCTTTTTAAGAATTGGCGCTGCCTGAACCTGATATTCTATTAAATAATCGGGATTTCGTCCGGACAATAAAGACAAAAACAAAATAGCATCTGCCTGAGGTGAAATTTGAGACGGATTCCCCGGAAATATTACAACTGGAAGATTTGTTTTTTGCTTTAACTCTGCAATCAAATCTTCTAAGATCGTCGATTCTACAATGCTTCCTCCCACAAAGATATGTGTTGCAGGCGACTGATTTATTTTAAGTAATAAATGATCTAAATTTTCCCAAACAATTTTATCAGGATCTAAAAGTATGGCAAGCAATTTTTTTCCATCACTTTTAGCCTCCAGAATTTGTTGGCGTATATTGGGTATTTTTTGTCTCATAACGGGCGTAAAAGTAAAAGTTTTTTAATGTAGAAGAACTATTTTGAATGAATTATATTTGTGTTATAGCTAAAACAAAATTATGATTGCAATTGAATTGCTGGAAAAATATGGCGGCCTGAAGAAATCTTTCGATAAAAATGAAATTATTTTTGAAGAAGGCAATCTGCCAACGCATTATTATCAGATTATTTCAGGCGAAGTAAAAATGAGCAATTATAATGATGACGGGCGCGAATTTATTCAGGGTATTTTCTATAAAGAACAATCATTTGGCGAACCTCCTTTGTTCTTAAACCAAAATTATCCAGCTAATGCTATAGTAGTTGAAAATGCAGAAATTCTTTTGCTGCCTAAAAGTAATTTCATGAAATTACTGGAAGAAAATGCAAATGTGAGTATCAAAATAATTGAGAATTTAGCGCAGCGTTTGTATTATAAATCGGTTATGGCGGCCGAAATGTCTACACAGGAACCTGAACACCGGATTTTAAAATTAATCGATCACGGAATCGCTTATTTTAATTTTCAAAAAGATGAAAACGGTTACCTCATCAATTTTACGAGACAACAAATCGGGGATTTAACCGGTTTGCGTGTAGAAACCGTAATCAGAACCATAAAGGCTCTTGAAAAAAAAGGTTTTTTAAAGATTATAAACAGAAAAGTATACCGATAAAAAAGTTCTTGTTTTATGATTTTAATCATAAAAATGAGTTCTAAAGTGCCTGTACCTTTGTAATACTAAAAACAAATATCATGACACTTTATCAAACAACATTCGAAAATTTCAATAAAAATTATATGGGTTCTGCAGCAATGGCTGTAATTGGTCAAAGCTGTTTAGGTGCAGCTGCAGCGATGTATATTCTTTCTCACGGAACTTCTATTGGTCAAATGATACAATTAGGAATTATTGTTCTGGCTTGTATATTAGCAAACACTTCTATCCTTGCACAAATGAAACACAAAGTAGTTTTTAACTTCATTCTTGTAAGTGCTTTATTAAGCGTTTTGCTGATAATCCTGAACAACTTTATACTATGAGAAAACCAATAGAAAACAGAGCTGATATATCTTTTCTGGTACATCAGTTTTATGCTAAAATAAGAGCCGACAAAGAGATCGGCTTTTATTTTAATACCATGATTAAAGATTGGGATACACATCTGGAAAAGCTAACCGATTTTTGGGAAACCAATCTATTTGCTGTAAAAAAATACAAAGGAAATCCGCATGCGGTACATAATGAAGTTGATGCTCATTTTGAAAGCCAAATAACCTCGAACGAATTCGGAATCTGGCTTAATTATTGGTTTCAGACTTTAGAAGAGCATTTTGAAGGCGAAAATGTCGAAACCCTGAAACGCCGTGCACGAAAAATGGGAACATTTTTGTTTATGAGTATGTTTGAACATCGTAAGAAGATGAGTGAAGTTTAGTTTTTTTGTCATTTCGAGCGAAGGGAGAAATTACACTAGAAGCCCGATAAAGATTGGCGACATTCCGGACCGAATTTCTTGTGTGATTTCTCCCTCTGGTCGAAATGACAAGATTGTCGTTATTCACTGAAAACTAAGACTAAAAATTACTTCTCAAAAGCATAAACCAAAGTAAAATCCTGCCCTGAAGTACTTGATTTGATCTCTTTATAATGCACATCAAAATCTACTACCAAATCATTAAAATGCAGACTGGCTTCTGTTTGATTTTCTTTTAATGAAAAAGCATTTACCCTTATATGATCCTTAAAACTGATTCCTTTTTCATTTCTGATTTTAAAGATGGCTTCTTTTGCGCCCCAGATCACGGTAAGTTCCTTAATATAATTGGTTGTGTTTTGAGTCCCTAAGCTTCGGGATAAGTAACTGGTTTCGGTATCTACAAATTTATCGGCAATTCTTAGGATTTTCTCGCGTTGCAGTTCCATGTCGATGCCTACGGTTTCATGGCTTATTATAATCGCTGCAAAATCGTGCGAATGCGTAATCGAAATATGATTGTGACAATTAAAATAGGGTTTACCAAATTCGTCATAATGCATTTCATGGTCGGTAAAACCCATTTCCTGTATCAGCATACGAACGCTCAAAAAAGCACGCTGGTGCATTTGCGACTTCATTCCGTTTAGTCTTTGCTGCGTTTTTTCTTTTAAAACTACTTTACTCAATAACTCCTCAAAAGATTCGGTTATGTGCCAAATTAAGATTTTGGTAGTTTCGTTGAATTGTATGGTTTGAAATAAAGGCATGCTTTTCTTGTTATGAATTATGAGTTTTAAGTTATGAATTATTTTCCTGATTTGAAAACTGAACTTCTTATTTAACGTCTCGTCTTTTTAGCCCTGATGGAAACGGCATCCTTTTGTGGTGGGGTTCACCACAAAAGATATAGTGGACAGCAGGATTAGCTTCTTATTTCGACTATGCTCAATATGACAACTATAGTAATCGACTAATATTCTAAAGATTAAGAAATTAAACATTTCACAAATCTGACAGAAAGTAGCCTAAATTAAAAACCTATTCCGTAAATTTGCAAAAATTTTACAATATACAAATATACTATAAATGAGTACTACAACTACGCCTTTTGTGGCTTTCAAAGTAAAAGACATCTCTCTAGCGGCTTGGGGAAGAAAAGAAATTGAATTGGCTGAAGCTGAAATGCCAGGTTTAATGGCTCTTCGCGCTGAATATAAAGACGAACAACCTCTTAAAGGTGCTCGTATCGCTGGATGTTTACACATGACGATCCAGACTGCAGTTTTAATCGAAACTTTAATCGCTCTTGGTGCAGAGGTTACCTGGTCTTCTTGTAACATTTTCTCTACTCAGGATCAGGCTGCTGCTGCTATTGCTGCTGCAGGAATTCAGGTTTATGCCTGGAAAGGTCTTGATGAGCAATCATTTGACTGGTGTATTGAGCAAACTTTATTCTTTGGTGAAGACAGAAAACCATTGAACATGATTCTTGATGATGGTGGAGATTTAACTAACATGGTTATTGATCGTTTCCCGGAATTGGTTCCTGGAATCAAAGGATTGTCTGAAGAAACTACAACTGGAGTCCACAGACTTTACGAAAGAGTAAAAGCCGGAACTTTACCAATGCCTGCAATCAACATTAATGACTCTGTTACTAAATCTAAATTTGATAACAAATACGGTTGTAAAGAATCTGCTGTAGATGCTGTACGTCGTGCAACTGACTTAATGTTAGCTGGAAAAAGAGTTATCGTTTGCGGATACGGTGATGTTGGAAAAGGAACTGCTGCTTCTTTCAGAGGTGCAGGATCTATTGTAACAGTTACTGAAATTGACCCAATTTGTGCTTTACAAGCTGCAATGGACGGTTACGAAGTTAAAAAATTAAACACTGTAATTGCTACTGCTGATATCATCATTACAACTACAGGAAATAAAGATATCGTTCTTGGAGAGCACTTCGAGCAAATGAAAGACAAAACTGTTGTTTGTAACATCGGACACTTTGATAACGAAATTGATATGGCCTGGTTAAACAAAAACCACGGTGCATCAAAAATCGAAATCAAACCACAAGTTGACAAATATACAATCAACGGAAAAGATATTATCATTCTTGCCGAAGGTCGTTTGGTAAACCTTGGTTGCGCTACAGGTCACCCAAGTTTTGTAATGAGTAACTCATTTACAAACCAGACTCTTGCTCAAATCGAATTATGGAAAAACAGCGCCGCTTACAACAATGACGTTTATATGTTGCCAAAACATTTAGATGAAAAAGTTGCTGCTTTGCACCTTGCTAAATTAGGAGTTGAATTGGAAACTTTACGTGAAGATCAGGCTGCTTATATTGGTGTTCCGGTTGAAGGACCTTTCAAACCAGAGTACTACAGATACTAAATAGATTTAAGATTTAAGATTGTAGATCTTAGATTTTTAATACATAATTCAAACCCGATAGATTTTAAAAATCTGTCGGGTTTACTTTTTTTGTAATAAACCGCACAACTTTCAAAAACATTTTGGGTTTACTAAAAAAACATTTCTCTCAAAAAATTGCAGGTTTATAAATATCTACTTACTTTTAAGAATCAAAATAAGAATCTATTTATCAAACACTTAAATAGCACAAACTTGAAAAAAACAGCTTATTTAATCATCTTCTTATTTTTATTAAGTCTCCCGCAAATTATTTTTTCTCAGGAAAAGAAACCTAAAGTCGTTTTGGTATTAAGCGGCGGTGGAGCAAAAGGAATAGCACATATTCCGCTTTTACAAAAACTGGATTCTTTGCACATTGTCCCCGATCTTATTGTGGGGAATAGTATGGGAAGCATCATTGGAGGTTTATACGCAATGGGATATTCCGGCGATAGTATCGAAAAATTAACCAAAAACATTATTTGGGATAAATTACTTGGCGGAGGCCAGTCTTTAAAATCTGTAAGTGTAGAAGAAAAAAGAGAATTTCAGAGATATTTAGTCGGAATAGGAGTTAAAGATAAAAAACTGAACAGCGTTGGCTCCCTTTTAAATGATCAAAATTTAAGAGAACTCCTTTCTGAATTAACCTATCCGGTATACAATATCAAGGATTTCGACAGTCTGCCAATACCTTTTAGAGCCATGGCTACCGATCTGGCCGAAGGAAAAGAAGTTATTCTAAGCAAAGGCAGCCTTGCTTATGCCATGAGAGCCAGCATGTCATTGCCCGCTATTTTCAAACCCATGTCCTATGAAAAAACAGTATTAGTAGATGGTGGTGTAATGAATAATTTTCCAACAGATGTTGCCAAACAAATGGGTGCCGACATTATTATTGGTAGCGATGTAGGCGGCGGATTGGAGCCAATAGACAAATTAAATAATCTTGTGACTATACTGACACAAACCAGTATGTTCCCCAGTAATATTAAAAATCCGGAAAACCGAAAACTCTGTACGATCTTAGTCGATCATCTGCCCAACTTACGTTTTTCTACTGCCGATTTTGCAGATAGCGAAGAAATCTATAAAGATGGTAAAATTGCCACAGCAGAAAACCTTCCCGCTTTAATCGCATTATCTGAGCAATTAAAAGGATATAAGCAGCGAGCGCATAAATTACCCAACATACCCACAGATTTTATTCTGGACACTATTGTGTACAAAAAAATCAGTCCGGAAAATCTTGCTCTGGTATTAGGAAGAATAAATCTCAAAACACATACAAAATATACCACCAAAGATTTAATAGCAGGCATCAACAGAGCTATGGGTACTAATCTTTTTGATGAGATCACCCACAGTTTTTTCATCAAAGATGGCGACAAACTAGGGGTAACAATAATTGGATTCGAACGAGCCAAAAACCAACTCAACACATCTGTACATTACGACACTTACAGAGGCGTTGGAATCATTTTTAATTATACCGCGAGAAATGTTCTTGCCAGAGCATCCCGGCTTCTTGTAACTGTAGATATCGCAGAGCAGCCAAAAGCAAGAATCAATTTTCAGAAAAACTTCGGAAAAAACAGAGACTGGTGGTGGGCATCTGAGCTTTACGGAGCCTTTTTAAGACAGGAAATTTACATTAATGGCAAAGCATCAGACAACATCCTTTATAATTCTTTTGAATTTAATAATGAGATGAACAGGAACTTAAACTCCCTCAAAAGCTATTTTGGTTATGGTTTAAACTATCACTATACCAACTTAAAACCAAAATACGACAGAGATTACAATCCGAACTCAATCAACATCAGGGATTACTCTCTCAACAGTATAGAAATAAACCTGCATTACTCCTATAATGATATGGATAAAGTTTTCTTTGCTGAAAACGGAACCATTATAAAAGCAAATGTATCCCGATCATTGTTATCAGATGTCTACACCTCTTTTAACGATCCGGACCAAACAAGTGTATCCGGCGCAACTAATGGATATACAAAATTTGGTTTCAGTTTTCAAAAAAGAGCACTCCTCAAAAAGAAAATAACCGGAATCATTGGATTCGATTCTTATTTCACTTTTCAGGATAAGCTTAAAGACAATCAAATTTCATTTTCGGATTTTGGTTATGCTTCAAAATATTTCCTGGGAGGAATTATACCCAGTTCCGGCAGTAATCGTTTTTCCCTTCCCGGCCTACATGAAGACGAACTCAATGTTACACAATATCTGGGCTTAAGACTTGCTTCTCAAATAAATCTTATTGGAAAAATTTACCTCACTCCTCATTTTAATATTGCAACTGTTGGTTTTGAAACTTTCGATGATTACATCAAGGACGCCTTTAATCCTAAAGGAAAGTGGGATAGTAACGTTGAGCCTAGTCTTGTAATCTCCGGAGGAGCTGCTATTTCCTACCAATCCATTTTGGGTCCAATTCATTTTGATACTTCCTGGATAAACAATATCGACAAAGTAAGATTGTTTTTTAGTGTTGGATTGTCATTCAATCCTTAAAAAAAACCAGGAAATCAATATGATGTAATAGTGTTCCTTTCAATCTAAAATCTCCAATCTAAAATAATCAGGGCGTAAACGAAAATCTATAAAGTTACTTAACAGTTAAATCAAGAAAATAATTAGAAAAATCCGTTTTTATCAGGGTTTTCGCTTTAGCGAATCAGTAAAATCATCGTCTAATTTTGACGCGGATAAAACAGATTTACTTCGTAAAAACGCGGATAAAAACGGATTTGATTTGCATTAATATTATTTTCTAAAAAGCTCAACTTAACAGCATTGCCTCCTATCCCTCACGCTCACGTAAACCAGGAATATTAATTTAATCAGATATTTTAGACGGTTTTTAATTTTAAACTTTACATTTGAACTTCAAAGCCCAATATCTAAACCTAATTATGAGAACACGCCTAATTTTATCATTATTAATTCTCTTGCCTTTTTTTACCCATGCCCAATCTAGTATGCAAAGACAAATGCAGGCTTCAAATGCAATGGTAAGACAACAAAACCAGATGTTTTTGCAACAGCAGCAACAGCAACGCACTATGGCCAATATGATGAATAATATCGAAACAAAAGAAACCAAACTAGCCAAAGAAGAAAAAAAAATTAAAAAACTTCAGGAAAAAGCAACGCAAAGAGAAGCAGAATTAAAAACAAAAAACGATGAACTAAAAACTCTTGAAATCGACTCTGAAAAAAATAATAATTCTGATCTTCTAAAAGATATCGAAAAGTCTAAAAAAGAAATTACAAAGTCTGAAGAAAAAATAAGCAAGTCGAAAACAGATATCGAAAAAAGTTCGAATAAAATTCAGGATTTAAAAAACCAGATACAGGCTGATAAAATCAAAAAAGAAGAATTAGAGCAACAACACGAAGAAGAAAAAAGATTAAAGGAAGCCGAAAAAGCTAAAAAAGAAAAAGAAAAGCAGGACAAGAAAAAATAAAAATATGACCCAAAAAATTTTATGCGATATCCATGGTACAAAAGACATGTCTTTTACCTGCATTCATATCGCAATGGCAATAGACTCAAAAGAAAAAACAGGTTTCTACTATTCTGAAGCCGAGGAAGATCTTCCCGAAATTGCCTGGTGCGGAGCATGCGAACAATGGCTACTCGATAACGGCGAAGAATGGACTGACGATTTTCAGGCCAATGCCGATTTTAAAATGTTATGCACAGATTGTTTTAATGAGGCAAAAAATAATGAATCAGAGATTCATCTGCGATAAATAAATTATGAAAAAGTAACTTTGTAAAAAACGTGTTATGAAAAACTTCTTCTTTTTAGGAATCGCTATTATATTCGAAATCATTGCCACTTCGGCCTTAAAAAAATCAGAACAGTTTACTCAGCTTATTCCAAGTATTATTACAATCGTGGGGTATTTTGCTGCATTCTATTTTTTAAGCTTTGCTATTAGAACAATCCCCGTTGGCATTGCTTATGCAATTTGGTCCGGAGTTGGGATTGTCCTGATTACTATTATTGGTGCCGTTTTCTTCAAACAAATTCCAGATGTGCCCGCTATTATCGGATTGGCGTTAATTATGATTGGCGTTGTGGTTATTAATATTTTTTCTAAAACAACAGCTCATTAATAATGTCAACTTTTTTTGATCGTATCAAATGATACCATCAGAGACTTTAAAAAAATACTAAACAAACAGCTCAGCCTATTTATTTTTTATCAATTAAGGACTTTTTATTTTAAACATCCCGAAAAATGATCTTCAAAAAAGCTACAGTTTCAGATTTAACAGAAATGCAGGAAATGTATATTGAAACCATCCAATGGGTTTGCAAAAGCGATTACAATTCCCTGCAAATTAATGCCTGGATCTCGGGACTTAATAATACGCAACGCTGGGTGAAAGTTATATATGAGCAATTTGTTTTATTGGCTATTGCCGATAATAAAATTGTAGGTTATGGCACTCTCAAAGATGGCAATTACATTGATCTATTCTGCGTTCATAAAGATTTTCAAAGACAAGGAATAGCCGATAAAATATTTAGTCAATTAGAGATTGAAGCCAGAAAAGAGCATTCTAAAGTAATCACCGCAGATGTAAGCATAACTGCCAAATCGTTCTTCGAAAAGAAAGGTTTCATAATAAAAGCCGAACAAAAAAATATAAGACTGGGGGTTGAATTGATGAATTACAAAATGGAAAAAGAACTGCAATGAAGATAATTGTTTCAAGTTGCCGCAAAACCTGAAACAACAAAAACAAAAATCTCCGCAAGTTTCGGATTTTATGACCGCGCAATCCTGTCGATCTTTGCATTATAAAATTGAACGAAAATGAACACACAGGAAAACATCAATTATAATCGTATTGCAGATGCAATCGATTATATCAAGGTAAACTTTAAAGAACAACCTAACTTAGATGAGCTTGCCGAAAAAGTGCATTTAAGTCCGTTTCACTTTCAGCGCTTGTTTACGGAATGGGCAGGAACAAGTCCGAAGAAGTTTTTGCAATATATCAGTGTCGAACATGCCAAAAAAATCCTTACAGAAAACAATAAAGCGACCTTGTTTGATGCCGCTTATGATACCGGATTATCAGGAACAAGCCGTTTGCATGATTTGTTCGTGAACATCGAAGGAATGACGCCGGCAGAATATAAAAACGGCGGTAAAAACTTATCAATTAATTTCAGTTTTGCCGAAAGTCCGTTTGGGAATATCATTGTAGCATCGACCAAAAAAGGGGTTTGTTTTATGGCTTTCGCCGAAGATGAAGAAACAGGATTTCAGGATTTAAAAAACAAATTCCCTAATGCAGTATTCTCCCGAAAACTAGATTTGGCTCAACAGAATGCACTATTCATTTTTCAAAACGACTGGAGTAAATTATCTGAAATTAAACTGCATTTAAAAGGAACAGATTTTCAATTGAAAGTTTGGGAAACTTTGCTAAAAATTCCAATGGGACAGCTTTCTACATACGGTTCTATTGCACATCAAATCGAGAAACCTAATGCATCCCGAGCGGTTGGAACAGCAATTGGCAGTAATCCTGTAGCCTTTTTGATTCCGTGCCACCGAGTTATTCAATCATCCGGGAACTTTGGTGGTTATATGTGGGGAAATACCCGTAAAACGGCTATTATTGGCTGGGAAGGTGCGCAGATAAATCCAACAATTTAGAACCAGTATATCCGTAGAGACGAACTGCAGTGCGTGTAACGTCATGTATTTTCTATTTACAATCTATGTTGACCATCTGTGCGTAGATGCACTGCTGTGCGTCTCTACAATAAAAAATGTAGAGACGTTGTGATCAACAATTTTAATTACATCAAAAATATTTATGCAAAATATACCATCAAAAATTGCTTCCCTTAATTGGGAAAGCATCACCGAATCTATGCATGAAAATGGGTTTGCCATTATTCCAAATGTACTCAACAACGACCAATGCGAAGATTTAAAATTCGATTATGATAATCCAGCTTTATACCGAAAAACAGTGGTTATGGAGCGTTATCGTTTTGGTATGGGCGAATACAAATATTTCAATTATCCGCTGCCTGATTTAATTCAAAACATTCGCACTTCTATTTATCCTAAATTGGCTCCAATTGCAAATGCATGGATGAAAGCACTGAATATAAACACTATTTTTCCTGAAACACACAAAAAATTATTAGAACAATGTCATGCTAATAATCAACTAAAAGCAACAGTTTTAATTTTAAAATATGGTAAAAGTGGTTTTAACACTTTGCATCAGGATTTGTATGGAGATGTTTATTTTCCTATTCAGATAGTCCTTTTCCTGAACGAACCCGATGTAGATTTTACTGGTGGTGAATTTGTTCTAACACAGCAAACTCCCAGAACACAATCGAAGGCAATTGTATTAAAACCTAAAAAAGGTGATATTCTAATCTTTACAACCAATTTCAGACCTATAAAAGGCACAAAAGGATATTATCGTGTAAATATGAAGCATGGCGTGAGCGAAATCCATTCGGGCGAACGACATACGTTGGGGATTATTTTTCATGATGCGTTAAATTAAAGTTCAAAAGTTCAGAGGAACAAAGGTACAGAGATGTTATCATAAGAATTCACCGAATCGTATATCTGTAGAGACGCACAGCAGTGCGTCTAACGTTACGGATAATCCATGACGACAATCGTTGCGGGAGACGCACTGCTGTGCGCCTCTACAATAGAAAAAATGGTAAAATTTATAATTCAACGTGATAATTTTTCACGCAGATTTAAAACTGGGCAGATTTTTTCTAATCATTTTCATCCTTTAATCTGTGGCAAAAAATATGAAAACATAATGATTGAACACAATAAAATTCTCGACCGGGATCTGCGAAATAAAATTAAAAATGCAGAAATTTGCTTTGGTGGAAACCAAAAATTAAAAATCTACGGAACTTTAAAATGTTCGTCAGGAAAAAGAATGAAACGAGAAAATCGTGTTTTCTTTTTATCTGAAAATGAAGCCAGACAAAATGGTTTCAGACCATGCGGACATTGCATGAAAACCGAATATCAAAACTGGAAAAATGGACTTATTTAATCCCCAAACTGACGAAACCACCAATCTCCTTCCAAAAGACGGGACTGTAAATTATTACGGTAAACTATTTTCAAGAGAAGAATCTAATCGTTATCTGGATGTTCTTTTGAATACCATTGAATGGAAAAATGATGAAGCGATCATCTTCGGAAAATTAATTTTGACAAAACGAAAAGTAGCCTGGTATGGCGATTCGGGTTTTGAATATACCTATTCGAATACCACTAAAAAAGCACTTCCGTGGACAAAAGAATTACTGGAATTGAAAGCTATTATTGAAAAAGAAACAGGTGAAACTTTCAACTCATGCTTACTTAATTTATATCATTCCGGCGACGAAGGAATGGCCTGGCACAGCGATGCCGAAAAAGATTTAAAAAAGAATGGCGCTATTGGTTCGGTAAGTTTTGGTGCAGAAAGAAAGTTTTCATTTAAACATAAAGAAACGAAAGAAACGGTTTCATTAATTCTGGAACACGGCAGTTTATTGGTAATGAAAGACACAACTCAAACGCATTGGCTTCATCGTTTACCACCAACTAAAACAACTTCAAAACCACGAGTAAATTTGACTTTTAGAACAATTGTTGAGTAACATTTTTATTCTTACTTCTTATTTATCGCAAAAAAGGATTTATAATAATCCGCATTTTTTGTAGATATCTAAAATTACAGTTTGTTTCCCTAAAAGGTAATTATCAATATCATGCGGAAATTTTTTAGCCATTTCAATTTTAATCTGGCTATATCTGTCTCTGTCATCATTATGCGTACGAAGGTAATCCCGAAAAGTAATATGTCGTTTTAATTCATTGGCATCTTTATTACATACATATAAATGATGCTCCATAAGATGTTCTTTGTTTTTATAACTAAACGCTTCCCTGCCTTCTATGCCTAAATTGCCCACATGCTCGTAATCGATTGTCTGCAGCTTTTGTTTTACTACTGAAAACATAGTATCGTCGACCACAATATCAATATCAATAATTGGTTTTGCATATAATCCCACTACAGATGTACTCCCAACATGCTCAATTGACAAAACCACATCATTTATAACTGCAAGCAATTCTTTTTCAATTTTTTTAAACTCTTCTGCCCAATTAGGATTGTAAGGAACGACTACTATATTCCAACTTTTACTGCCAATCATATCAATATTTTTTCTGCAAATATAATAATTGATGATTTGCTCTTCTTTGGTAAAAACCTGTCCAGGTTGTTAATTCAAAAAACTTTAGGAAAAGGATATTTCCAATAGACCAAAATTAGGTTCATCAACAAAAAAGGTATTTCAATAAAAGCTCCCTTTATATTTTGATTTTGAAGTTGAAAGACGATTAAAAACAAAATAGTTATAGCCATTAAAAGGTTTCCCAACAATAATGTCTTTGGATGGAAAATCAAAAAACTGCTAGTCAAAGTAACTATTCCGAATAACAGAATTTCGATATTATTGAAATCTAAATCTTCTAACAGTTTTACAATTTCGGGCGAACCACTTATCATCGCATAACCTTGTTTTATTCCCATAAAAACTACGAATAGAAACAATCCGGAATGTATTATTTTTAGTATCATATTTTTAAATTTAAAAGCAGTAAAACACCTTAATATTTTACTGCTGTTTTGGTCTTGTGTTTTAATTTGTTGCTCCTCCATTTACCAGTAAATGTTGACCATTAACAAATGATGATAAATCACTGGCAAAAAACTCAGCTACATTGGCCACGTCTTCTACTTCCGCCAAACGCTGCATTGGGCAACTATCCAGTAATTGTTTTCTAAGTTCCGGATAGCTATCTGCTTCAGCAAAAATTCCGGAATGATCAACCGCAAACGGAATAATTGAATTTACCGTGATTCCTTTATGACCAATTTCTTTAGATAAAATATCAACCAAATATCTCGGCGTGGTTTTACTTCCGCCATAAACAGCCATTCCGGGAACAGGGAAAGAAGTTGTACTTGAGGCTATGTAGATAATTCTACCGTTATTTTCAACATGTTTTGCGGCTTGCTGCAAGGTAAAATACGTTCCTTTTGTATTGATCGAAAATACTTTGTCAAACTGTTCTTCTGTAAACTCTGTTACGGGAACCTCGACCATTTCGATTCCGGCATTGGCTACAACAATATCAATTTTTCCGAAAGCTTTTTTGGCTTCGCTGAATAAATATTCTAAATCGGCTACTTTGCTTACATCTGCTTTTATGGCAATTGCTTTGACGCCCATCGCCAGAACATTGCTCAAAACTTCATCGGCGGAAGCCTTATCTCTTGAATAATTAATAACGATATCTGCTCCCAAAGCCGCATAACGTTCTGCGATTGCTTTTCCTAATCCTCTTGCTGACCCGGTAATAAGGGCTGTTTTATTTTTTAAACTTTTCATGATATATTAATTTTAGATTTTAGATTTTAGATTTTAGATTTTAGATTTTAGATTTTAGATTTTAGATTTTAGATTTTAGATTTTAGCTGAAATTCAATTCTGATACTTTTATTGCAATAGAAATTGATTTTTTATCATTGATTTCTACAATGAAATTGTCATTGTCATTGATTACGCCATTCCACCGTTTACACCAATGTTTTGCGCTGTAATCCATTTGGCATTGTCGCTTGCCAAAAACACCACGATTTTTGCGATATCATCTGGTTCTCCCAAACGGTTGAAGGCTGAAAGTGATGCCAAACGATCGATTACTTCCTGAGGCTTTCCGTTGGTAAATAATTCGGTGTTTGTTGGTCCTGGCGAAACAGAGTTTACATTGATTCCTTTGCTTCCTATTTCCTTAGAAAATACTCTGGTTAATTGTTCTACAGCAGCTTTGGTAGCCACATATGTTGCATAAGACGGCAACATGATTCTATTTACTGAAGTGGAGAAATTGATTATGCTTCCGTTGTTTTCAAGACGAGTTGCAGCTTCACGCATCGTATTGAATGTTCCTTTTACGTTGATATCAAATTGTCTTGTAAAATCTTCATCGGTAGTATCTTTGATTAATTTGGTAATCATGATTCCGGCGTTGTTTACCAAGACATCTATTTTGCCAAAATGTGCGATTGCAACATCAAATAAGTTTTTAACCTCGGCTGTTTTGCTTACATCGGCCTGAACTGCAATTGCTTCTCCACCTTTTGCGATAATTTCTGTAACTACTTTATCGGCAGCATCTTTACTGCCTGAATAGTTGATAATAACTTTGGCTCCAGCCTCTGAAATTTGATTGGCAATTTTTGCTCCAATTCCTCTTGAAGCTCCTGTAACTAATACTACTTTTCCGTTTAAAGTTTCCATTTTTTCTTTGTTTTAAAATTATAGTACAAAGGTGCGATGGAGGTACTTCTGAAAAAGTACGCGTTTTAAAGCAAAAGATGCAAATTTCTAAGATTAGCCTTTTTTATGCTCTTTTTTGTAGTTTGCAGGTGTAGTTTGAGTGTTTTTTTTGAAATAATTACTGAAATGGGCTGACTCTGTAAAGCCTAAAAGAAAAGCAATTTCCTTAATGCTCATTTCGGAGTTCTGAAGTAATGATTTCGCTTCGGCAATGGTTTTCTCAGATAACCAGGTCGTGATGGTCTTTCCGGTTTTGGTTTTGATGACGTTACTCAAATAATTAGGATGCAGGCTTTGAAGTTCGGCATAATCGTTTACACGAAAGATTCTTTCGGTTTTATGATTGACCAAATCACGGAAATGGTTTTCTATGTTTTGTTTGAAGGTTTTTACGATTTGTGAACTTCGGTTTCCTTCATATATAGGATCGTAATCTGTCCAGAAATGCTCTTTTATTTTTAGAAGAATCACAATAAATAAATTCCCGATCATTCTATATTTATAAATCGAATTTTCATGATATTCTTTATGAATCTGAAGATACAGACGTTCCATTTCGGCGAAAGCCTCCACTTCCATCTTTTTAGGCTGAATGGTTTCGGTTAATAAAAATGAAAACTCGTTGAAGATATCGTGATGCAGATTCTCTTTGAGGAAAGTTTCATCAAAAGTGATGAGATAGATTTCCTCAATAGTATTCCATCTAAAAGTCCGGTAATTACTTGGATTGGTAAAATAGATAGAACCCGGAAGTATTTCGAAAGTATTACCGTCGATGGTATATTGGCCTGAACCACTTTTTACGAAAACAAAAGAAAAATAGTTCGGTCGAAAAATAGGTGATTGATACGGCAACTCAAACGGAATATCTTTAAGATTATGAATCGTAAATCCTGAATCCTGATGAATTAAATCTACCGGAAGTCCTAAATCATTATACAAGTCATACAATGTTTTTGATACGATTTCTTTATCTTTCATTTATGGATATATTCTAAATCTGTTACCTTTAATATTACTTCTTTTTTGATATGACATTTTCATATGAATGTATCAATGCATCTTCAAACATTTCTGGTCTTACATTTGAAAGTTCAACAATTGTCCAGCCTTGTTTTCCCCATTTATTGGGTATTGGATAAAAAATCATTTCACCTGAAGCACAAAAAACCGATTGATCAATTTCATTTAATTTCAAAACGGCCTGATTATTCTTTTCATCAAAAGTGGCAAATATTTTTTTATTGATACGGAAGGATGTCTTCTCGAAATGCGATTCTTCGGTTGCATTTTCAAACGCCAAAGCTAATTTCCTGAATGTTTCGATTGACACCATGATTATGTTTTTTTCAGACCTAACAGGTTTTATCCCGTAGCTTCGGGACTGTCAGGTCTCTGTTGAATCTATTTTACCAACCCTGATTCAATCCGTTTTTAAGGACTTCTTCGTATTTATCTTTATCAAAAGTATAAAGATTTGGTGCTTTATGAGCTACGTTGCTTTTCTTTTCGTCGAGTTTATTTAGGATTCCGATATTGTTAATTTTACGTAGAAAGTTCCTTCTGTCGAGTTTTTTATCCAAAATCGTTTCATATAATTTCTGAAGTTCCGGCATTGTAAATTTTTCCGGTAATAAATTATAGCCAACCGGCATTAAATTGAGTTCAATTCTTAAAGTATCTAATGCTTTATCGAGAATTTGTTTGTGATCTAAAATAAGTTCCGGCACTTCTTTATGATCAATCCACTCTATAATTTGGTCATTATTGGCTGATTTTGGAATTGTTTTTAAAAAATCGACTAAGGCATAATATCCAATCGTAACAAAACGCTGCGTGAGCCATTTTCCTTTTTCTTCCTCGATTTTTAGATATTCTAAAACTTCTTTGCTGAAATGCTGATCGTTGCGTTTTATTTTTCCAAAAGTGGCAAATTGTCTTAAAAATATTCCTTCGACTCCTGTCCTGTCGTTTAAAACAGTAACCGCAGCGGTATCAATATCCTGATCGATTGGGATAAAACCGCCAGGTAGTGACCACTTACTACTATGCGGAACCTTAATTAATAAAACCTTAAGCTGATTATCATGAAAGCCAAAAATCACACAGTCTATCGAAAGTCCGGGCTGGTAATTTTGATTATTTTCTATAATGTCTTTTAACATTTAACTTTTATTAATTACAACTTTCGTTTTAGATTGGCTCTGCAATTTAAATCATTTTTATAAAACCGAAACATTTTTCTTAAGGCATATCCTTTTTTACATCGCAAAATTTACTAAAAAAAAGGAAGTGTTAAAATCACAATTTTTATTTAAAAATAAGAAAACGAATTGAAAAAATAAGTACATTGCGTCATAATAACACATTAAACAGTTTATTTGTATTTTTTTTCAACAAAAAATGGTTTAAAAACAGGTAACATATTAATTAACAGTTTTTAATATTTCTTTTTTTGTAACAAAAATTAAAATACATAGTCTACTTATTTATAGAAAAATAATGATTTAAATATGAGCATTCCAAATCTAGAAAAACTGAACAAGAAGCTTATGAAGAAAGTATACTCTTCTTTTGGACTAGTATCAAAAAACGATCTGCTGGAAGCTTCTATAAAATATAGTGAGGAACAGGAAAGAATTTTCAACCAAATGATTGTTGAAACCGAAGCAAAAGATAAAAAAGCAAAACGTGAAGCTTTTGATAAAGCACTATTTGCTTCTTATAAAGGAATTGGCGCTATGGATTTTATAAATACTGTTTTAAAATAATTACTAAATTCTAATCATGAGAACATTTTTTTATACATGATCTGTTTAAAAATGATTAATTATAATAAATGAACCTTGCTAAAAAAGCGAGGTTTTTTCTTTTATACAAAGCTCTCTGCATTAAAATATTACATAATCCAATAGCTTTTCAAACTTTTAAATTTAAGTTTAATAGTAATAAAAAATAATATTTTTTTTCAATTTCAATTGTCAATGTCAATAAAATGACGCAATTTTATTAAGAAAAATTAAATTAATTAATTTTAACAATCAGTAAGTATTCCAAAATCCTGTATTTTTGTCGAACACAAAAATAAGATTATACTTATATTAATTATTAGAAATATTAAAAAAACATCGATGGAAAATCTTATTCAGTCAGAGAATTACAAAATTCAAAAACCAGCAGAATGGGCAACTAATATTAATGACAACCAACTTATTGAATACATTAAAGAATCAGATTTTGCAAGCAAACAAATAGATGAAGGACGTGATTATTGCTATTTTTTAGATAAAATTTATTACACAAATGATGAAGAAAATAGTGAGTATGCTTGTGTAGCTTATACACTAAACGAACCTGCAAATCTGGAAAATGCATCGGTAATGGATGTCGTAGTAGAAGAAAACGAGACCTATATCATACACAGAATAAGTGTTTTAAGAGAAGGTGTTCTGGTTGATAAAATTCCTGATACTAAAATTAAGGTACTTGACAGCGAAAACCAAAGCGACGGCGGTGTTTTGAGCAGCAATAAAAAAATCAATATCACGATAAAAGATTTACGTCTATATGATGTACTAATAATGGAAGATTCTCGTGTAAAGGTTTTTACAGAACGTGATTTCCTGCGCAAAGAATTCCTGAAATATGTTTGGGTGAGTCCAAGTACTTACTGGGCTTACGGAAGTTATAAATTTACTTTTATCAATGATCGCAAGAAAACTATTGCCTATAAAAAAACTTTTTTCAGGGATGAAGAAGGAAATGTTTTGGCACCGGAAATTAGCTACTTAGAAAAAGGTCAAAAGTTTAGTATCGAAAGAGAAAACTACATCAATTTTGTAGATACCAATCGTGAAATTGCTCCTTTTGTTGATTTTGCTACTGATAGCAACTGGATCGACTTGTCTAATTATATTTCTCCGTTATATGAAGAAGTTTATGCTAAATCATCTTTACAGGAATTTGCTCCTAATCTGGTCGAAAAACTGGATGCTATTACCAACAAAGATGAACAATTGCAATTTGCTATAGATTATGTGCAAAATCATGTTTACTATGTTTTTAATGCTGATGAAATGAACGGTCATAAACCGCAGGAGCCTTCTGTCACGTATCAAAACAAACAGGGAGATTGTAAAGCAAAATGTGTTTTACTGAAAGTAATTCTGGATTATATCAAGGTAGACTCGTCTGTTGTTTTGGTCAATTTTAATACAGATCATTATCTGAAATATTATTTACCATCCCTGCTTACTTTTAATCATGTGATCGTAAAAATAGATTATAAAGGCGAAACGTATTTTATTGATGCAACAAGTCGTGATGAATTTGGACTGATTGAAAATCGTGGATTTATTTATTTCATGCATTATTTAGAGGTTAAGCCTAATCAGGATTTACAAATAAAAAAATCGCATAGATTCCCGTATTATGGCATTAATGAAAAAGCTGATTTTAATGTTCAAAATAACATCGGACAACTTTCGTTAACGACTACTTACAAAGGAAATCGTGCCAACTATATGCGTAAGTATTTTAAAAACACGAACAAAAGAGAAATCATTGACAGCTGGAATAATTTCTTTTTTTATACACTGAATTACAATAATGACCGAAACGGAACTGATGTTCGAAATATATTCAAAGATGCAACTATTGAAACGTTGAGCGATGATAAAAAACTGAACGAATATACTATTCAGTACAAAGCTACTGTTGAGGATCCGTATTTTACAGATGCACAAAAGAACCGCTTTTTGATGTATTTTGACCGAAATGTGATTAAAAATAATGCAAGGGACTTTTTGCATACCGATATTGCTTTCTGGCATAATTTTGATAACGAAAAATATGAGATCAATCTTTACACAGACCAAAGAATAGATGTCGAAGAAAAGTTTACGGCACAGGAAAGCACGATTAGAAATCCGTATTTTGATTATACTAGCCGCAAAAAAATAACCAAAAATGGTGCAACAATCAACATTGATTATTCTCCATTGGTAAATTTAGAAATTCCAACCGCCGATTTTGAAGAATTCAGAAATGCACATCACGAGGTTGCAGACAGCAATTTTGGACTAGGAATCGATATTATCGAACAAGGTTTTATGAATTTAATGAAATTTAATTTCAAGAAACTGGTAAAATAATTATAAAAAACGGGGTTCAATAATGAGCCCCGTTTTTTTGTTAATTCTATGTTTCTGTATGTTTAAAAAAATTAAAGCAATTCGAAACCAGATTTTAATTTGATATCGGCAGATGATGCCCCAATCATTACTTCAAAATCTCCTGCTTCTGCAATAAATTCTAATTTATCATTGTAGAAAGAAAGCTTTTCTTTGTCGATTGTAAATTCGATTGTTTTAGATTCTCCGGCATTTAATTTTACTTTTTGAAAATCTCTTAATTCTAAAACTGGTCTTACTACAGATCCAAATTTATCTTTTATATATAATTGCACCACTTCTTCTCCGGCTACTTTACCGGCATTAGACAATTGAAAAGAAACTTTAATGGTTTCATTATTCTTCATTTTGGCCGAAGATAATTTCAAGTCAGAGTAATTGAATTTAGTATAACTCAAACCGTAGCCAAAAGGAAATTTAGGTGAGTTTTTTAAATCGATATATGCTGAAACATAATTTTTTGAATCTTCGTCTTTTGCTGGTCTTCCTGTACTGTAATGATTGTAGTAAATTGGCACTTGCCCTACTTCTCTTGGGAATGTCATTGGTAATTTTCCAGACGGATTGTAATCTCCAAATAAAACATTGGCAATAGCATTTCCTGCTTCTGTACCTAACCACCAGGTATATACAATTGCAGGAACATTATCTGCAGTCCAGTTAAAAATTAATGGTCTTCCTGCATTTACCAAAACTACTACCGGTTTTCCTGTTGCCTGAATGGCTTTTACTAAATCTTCCTGGACACCCGGCAAATGAATATTGCTTCGGCTTTTTGCCTCACCACTCATATCTCGTTTTTCTCCGATACTCAGGATAACAACATCAGCCTGTTTGGCAGTTGCCACAGCTTCTGCAAAACCATCTTTGTTGTCTCCATCAACTTCACAGCCTTTTGCATAAAGCAACTTGGTATTTTTGCCTACTTTATTTTGTAAACCGTCCCATTGGGAAACGATCCATTTATTATAGTCAACTTCTGGTAATTCTACAGACCAAAATCCCATATTTTCCTTGTATTCTTTTACCATTGGCCCGATAAAAGCAATTGTTTTCAGGTTTTTAGAAAGTGGCAAAGTCTCATTTTCATTTTTTAATAAAACGATACTTTTTTGCGCTACATCAAGAGCTGCTTTTCTGTGCTCAGGATTGTTCAAAGCTTTATCAGCTCTTTTTTGATCTGAGTATTTGTAAGGATCATCAAATAATCCTAGTTCAAATTTCTTACGAAGAATTCTTTTTACAGCATCATCAATTAAATCAACTGATACTTTTCCTTCTTTAACCAATTCGGCTAAATGATACCTGTAAGCATTACTTTCCATATCCATGTCACTTCCGGCAGTAATTGCCGAAAGAGCTGCGGCTTTAAGGTCTTTAGAATAACCGTGTGCTACCATTTCGCCTATAGAACCCCAGTCTGAAACTACAAATCCCTGAAAGTTCCATTTTCCTTTTAAGATATCGCGTTGCAAATGGGCATTTCCTGTAGCAGGAATTCCGTTTAAGTCATTGAATGAATTCATAAAAGTTGCTGCGCCTGCATCAAGAGCTGCTTTAAAAGGAGGTAAATAGGTTTCCCAAAGCATTCTTTCGCTCATGTCTACTGAGTTGTAATCTCTTCCGCCAACCGCTGCTCCGTAGGCAGCAAAGTGTTTCACACAAGCCATAACCGAGTTTAGATCTCCCAGTTTATTTCCCTGAAAACCTTTTACTCTTGCATAAGCAATTTTAGATCCTAAATAAGTATCTTCTCCTGCACCTTCCATAACACGTCCCCAACGCGGATCGCGGCTAATATCTACCATTGGCGCAAATGTCCAGTGAATACCACTTGCTGCGGCTTCTGTTGCTGCAACTCTGGCAGCCAATTCAATTGCCTGTAAATCCCAGCTCGCTGCTTCGGCTAACGGAATTGGGAAAGTAGTTTTATAACCATGAATTACGTCCTGACCAAATAACAATGGAATTTTAAGGCGGGACTGCATTGCCAGTTCCTGATATTGTCTGGTATATTTTGTTCCGATGATATTTAGCATCGAACCTATTAAACCTTGTTTGATTTCTGTTTGTTTGTTAGGATTTATTGTAATTGGTCCCGTTGCCTGATTATCTCCTGTATATTGGTTAAGCTGACCTATTTTTTCTTCAAGGGTCATTTTTTTCAATAGAGCATTTACTTTCTGATCTATTGTTTCTTGCTGTGCTGCCGCAAAAAGCGATATCATCAGCAAGGCAAATGTGGTTAATTTCTTCATGAATTTAATTTTGATTACCAAACGTAGGTAGCCACAGCACCTGCATTTAAAGTAGTTGTAATTTGTTTTTGATTGTATTTTATATTGAATGTTTCTGCAGAAGCCCCGTCATTTTCAACAATTAAAACAATTTGTCCTGATGGGGTTTTAAAAGCAACATTGTATATGTTCCCGCTAATATTACTGCCGATTCTTACTGAACCTTCAGGAACAAATTTTGATGCGTGTCCAATGATATAATATCCTACTTCTCTTTTTATATTCTGAGCCTGATCGATCATTAATGCCCCTTTGCAAGTAGAACAGCCACCTGGTGTAAAAGGTTTGTAATACTCATCATTTGCTAGTCCCCACGAAAGTGCATTGACACTCCAGTTACGCATAGAACCTATGACTACATTTTTCACACTCCATTTCAAGTCAGATTCGAAACTGCTTTTTGATCCAGTATATTGTTCTGTAAAATACAAATCTTTATTAGGAAATGCATCATGAACGGTAGATAATGCGCTTATATCTCCTTCGTATAAATGAAATGCCGAACCTGCTACAAAAGGATTTGCTTTGGCGTCTTTTAAAATAGTCAAAGGATATTCCGGTTTGTTGCAATTGTGATCGTACACTACAATTTTGGTTTTGATTTTAGCTTTCGCGAAAACAGGACCTAAATGATTTCCTATAAAATCTGCCTGTTGTTCTGCGGTCATATACATACTAGGATTATTTCCCGGATGCAATGGCTCGTTTTGTGGTGTAATCGCATCAATAACGATTCCGTGCGATTTCATTGCTTCAATATATTTTACAAAATATTCAGCATAAACCTGATAATATTTCGGCTGTAAACTTCCGCCTTTTGAACTTCCGTTGTCTTTCATCCAAACTGGAGGCGACCACGGAGAACCCATAATTTTTATTTGTGGATTTATTGCTAAAATTTCTTTTAAAAGAGGCACTACATCTTTAAGATCAGGACCAAGATTAAACTTTTCAAGCTTTAAATCGGTTTCGCCTTCTGGTAAATCATCATACGAAAAAACAGTTTCATTCAAATCAGAAGCTCCTATACTAATACGAAGGTAACTTAACCCAATTGCATCTTCTTTTCTGGAAAACAATTCCTGAAGCAATGCTTCTTTTTTTGCTTTATCCAGTTTTAAAATGGCCTGAGCACTTCCTCCTGTCAAAGAAAATCCAAAACCTTCGATGGTTTGAAATTTTTGAGAAGGATTTACTTCAATAGTCTGGTTTGAATTGGTTTCTGTATTAAAAACCAAATCATTCTGTTTTTGAAGTTTTAAAGACTCATCTGTTGTTGTTATCCACGATTCTGCTTTATTAGAAGTGGCTGCTGAATTTTTTGAAGTTCCGCATTTTATCTGAACCGCAATAAGCGGCAACAAAAGTAAAATTTGGAGTTTTTTGTTGATGTTTTTCATTTTTAATCTATTTCTATTAAGACAGGTAAATGATCCGAGGGATATTTTAAATCTTTAGAATCACTTAAAACTGCGTGTTTTTGAATTTTTAATCCACTATTTTTTGAAACAAAAATATAATCGAGCAACAATGTTACAGGCTCATTATGTTTAAAATCATTAAATGTTCCTGATGGTCCAAAAGGTTTTTCTATTGAAACATCCTTAGTATCATCCATTACTTTTTTAATTTCTGCAATTTGTCTGGTATCCGGTTCTGAATTAAAATCTCCCATTAAAAAGGCAGGATATTTCTTTGTATTCAATTCTGCTATTTTTTTCAAAACGAGCTGTACACCTTTTACTCTTGCTTCTTCGCCCATATGATCCAGATGAAGATTAAAAACCCAAAACGTTTTTTTAGTTTTTAAATCTTTAAAAAGCCCATAGGTACAAACTCTGTTACAAGCTGCGTCCCAGCCTCTTGAAACTACATTTGGAGTTTCTGATAACCAAAATGTATTAGACTGCTCTACTTTAAAGCGATCTTTTTTATAATAAATCGTACATGCCTCTCCTGTTCCTCCTTCTTCTCTTCCTACTCCAAATTTGTTATAATTTGGCAAAGCCGATGCTATATCTGTTACCTGACCTGGTGTTGCTTCCTGAACCCCAAAAATATCAGGGCTGTAAAATTGAATTTGTGAAGCAAAATAATCTTTTCGGTTTGGCCATGCATTTTCTCCATCAGAAGCAACATCTAACCGAATATTGTAGGTCATGATTTTTAAATTTTGACCATAAAACGACCCACTTACAAAAAGTAGGAATACTACTAAAATAATTTTGTTTATCTTTTTCATATTTAAAAAATTTTAATCGGTAAAGCTAGTGTTTCTGTAGCCTTAAAGAAAAAAACTTATTTAAAAGTTATGTTAATTATGAATGTTAGAATGGTTACTATTAAATTTATCATCGCTCTCTGCTTTAAATATTTTAAATATAAAATTCTTACAGAATAATTGTACATGAATTTGCCCTTCTTTTGAGTTTTCTCTTTAGCGAAGGAACTTTTAGAATTTTAAATTATTTCCAAGTATAAGTCGCTACAGATCCCGCTTGCAAAGAAGTAGTTACCCACTTACCATCGAATTTGATATTAAATATTTCAGCTCCCGTTCCATCATTTTCAACAATTAAAACTTTAGATCCTGTTGGGGTAATAAATGCAACATTTTGTAGATTTCCGCTTATATTACTTGCAATTCGTATTGAACCCGCCGGAACAAATTTAGAAGCGTGTGCAATAATATAGTAGGCTACGTTACGCTGAAAAGTTTCACTTGATGTTACGGTCAGCGCTCCTTTGCAAGTATTACAACCTCCTGTTGTATGAGGTCCAAAATCTCCATTATTAGCCAAATTCCATTCTAGTGCATTCCTGCTCCAGTTGCGCATCGAACCAATAATTACATTTTTAAGATGCCATTTTAAATCTCCGCCAAAATCTCCTGTAGACGAAGTCCATTGTTCTGTGAAATAAATATTTTTGTCGGGATAAGCATTGTACACATTTGAAAGTGCACTGATGTCTCCTGCATACAAATGAAAAGCTGAACCATCAACAAATGGATTTGCTGCGGGATCTCCTAAAATTGTTTTTGGATAATCTGGTTTGTCACAGTTGTGATCGTAAGCAATAATTTTTGTTGCAATATTGGCTGCTTTAAATGCAGGTCCCAGATTGTTTTTGATAAAGTTTGTTTGTTCTAAAGCTGACATTTCCATACTTGGATTATTGCCTCCATGCAGGGGTTCGTTTTGAGGTGTTACAGCATCGATAGTAATTCCTTCAGCTTTCATTTGCTGAATGTATTTTACAAAATATTTTGCATAAACATCGTAATATTGGGTTTGCAATCTTCCTCCAACAAAACTGTCTTTATCTTTCATCCAAAGCGGCGCTGACCAGGGTGTTGCTAAAATTAAAATTTTAGGATTAATAGCCAGGATTTCTTTCAATAGAGTGATAACGGCTTTATCCTTATCCAAACTAAATTTTGCCAGATCTAAATCTGTACTTCCTGTTGCAAGATCATTATAAGTAAAAGGCGATGCGCTCAGATCAGACGCTCCAATACTAATCCTGATGTAATTGATTCCTATAGAATTTTCTCCAGATCCAAATAGTTCCTGCAAAAGCGCAGTTTTCTTTGCTGATGTTAACTGATTGATAACATCTACACTTCCGCCGGTTAAGGTATATCCAAAACCGTCTACAGTTTGGTACTTTTGAGAAGCGTTTACTTCAATATTTGCATATGAATTATTAGCTGTACCAAATCCTAAAACACCGGTTTGTTTTGCTAATAATACGCTTTGATCTCCTTTTGTCAACCAAAAGTCAACATCATTTGTTACCACGACCGGAGGATTTACTACCGGAGGGTTTACAGCCGGATCGACCGTATCACTTGACGAAGAACATTTGACCTGAGCAAATACTGCAATAGCAAGAAGCAATACTTTTAGAATGTCTTTAAAATTTAGTTTCATTTTTATAGCTTTTATTTGGCCGCTAGTTTAATACAATAGTTTGTATGGCGCGTGCCGGGATAGTTATAGTATTTTGCAAATCGTGGTTGATTACGGTATAAACAATCTCTTTATCTGATTGGTTCATGACAACTGTAATTACTTTGCCATCAGAGTTTTTAAAAGAAGTGCTTATTAAATTTTTGTCGTTAATAGTTTGGATTACTCTTTTTGCACCAGGACGAATAAATTTTGAAAAGTGTCCAATATAATAATACATAGGTGTATATATTAATTCGTCTTTGGCAGTATCAGCATGAATAGGCGCAAAACAAAAATTTCCAACATGGTTTGGTCCTCCGTTCTGGTCTAAAAGAATATTCCAGTCTGTCCAGGCAACGGTTCCGTTATTAAAATCATTGATCATATTAAGTCCGTATCGTTCTGCATTTCCCCAGAACTGAAATTTAGCCGCATCGAATTTTTCTATACAACCTTCAGTAAATATTAGATTTTTGTCCGGAAAAGCTTTATGAACTTCGGCAACTGATTCGAATTTTGGGGTTCCGCCATTCCAGGTTTCGTACCAGTGAAATCCAATTCCCCAGGCATATTTTGAAACTTCAGGATCAGAAAAAACCAGATTGGCCCTTTTGGTTAGCATATCACCGCGATTATGATCCCAGATGATAATGTTTTTACTACCAAGTCCTTCTTTTTCTAAAGTAGGTCCGAGAAAATTTTTCAGAAAATCTCTTTCTGCTTCAGGAGTATAAATACATGATTCCCAACGCTGTTTTGCCATTGGCTCGTTTTGAATCGTTAATCCCCATACCGGAATTCCTTCTTTTTCGTAAGCTTTTATAAATTTAGCATAATAATTTGCCCATGACTGTGCAAATTCAGGCAATAAAACGCCGCCGTGCAAAATATCATTATTGTCTTTCATGAAAGCTGGGGGACTCCATGGGCTAACAAATAAAGTTAATTTCCCGCCGGCTGTTTCAATTGCTTTTTTAATGAGTGGAATTCTGTATTTTCTATCGTGATCAATATTGAAGGTTTTTAGATCTTTATCTCCTTCCTGAATGTAAGTATAACTTTCGCTGCTGAAATCGCAACTGTGAATATTTGTTCTGGCCAGAGAATAACCAATCCCTTTATTTTTATCGTAGTATGCTGCCAGAAATTCTTGTTGTTTTTTTGGCGATAGTCTGGCAAAAACTTCTGCACTTGCATCAGTTATGGCGCCACCAATGCCCAGAAAAGTCTGATCTGTTTTATCAGTATCTATTTGTATAGAAACTGTTGATTTTGTTTGTTGTGAAGTTGGTTTTGAAATTAAATTATTAGATAATGATAATCTCAAATTTGTGTTTTCTGCAGTAGTATAAACCTCTATTTTTTTATTTTTTGAGGATGTATGAGCATTTTGCCCAACAACCTTTGATGAAGAACAAATTAATTGTAGAGCTGCTATTGGAGTTATTAAAATTCTATTGATAATTTTCATAGTATTTTCAAAAAACGATTTAATTTAAATTAAAATTGAGGGCTAATTTGGATGATTCAGATTAACCCTCATTTTCTACTAACAAAATATTAATACACAAGCGTTTGTATTGCGTGTGCAGGAATTTTAACTACTGATTGTTCAGCTCCTATAATCAATTTATAGTCAATCGGTTTATCAGTTTGATTCATGACAATTGTAGCCATTGTACCATCAGCATTCAAAAATGATGTACTCAATAAAGCGCTTCTGCTTACTGCTGAACTCACTCTTTTTGCATTAAGACGAATAAATTTTGAAAAATGCCCGATGTAATAATATGACGGAGTGTAGATTAACTCTCCTGTTCTTGTATCAGCATGAATTGGCGCAAAGCAAAAATTACCTACGTGGTTAGGCCCTCCGTTCTGATCCAAAAGAATGTTCCAGTCTGTCCACCCGGCAGTTCCGTTATTAAAATCATTAATCATAGAAATACCATATCTTTCTCCGTTGCCCCAAAATTGGTATTTTGCAGCATCAAATTTTTCGACACAACCTTCTGTAAACATTAAGCCTTTGTCTGGATATGCTTCATTGACTTTTGCAACATTATCAAACATTGATGCTCCTCCGGACCAGTTTTCATACCAGTGAAATCCCATTCCCCAAACGTATTTTGAAGCTTCCGGATCAGAGTAAATTACATTGGCTCTGTAATTCATTAAATCACGATTGTGATCCCAGGCAATGATTTTTACATTTCCCAGTTTTTCTTTTTTCAATGTTGGCCCTAAGAAGTTTTTGATAAAATCTCTTTCTTGCTCTGCGGTATAAATGCAAGATTCCCAGGTTTGAACCGCCATTGGTTCATTTTGAGTAGAAGTACCCCAAATTGGAATTCCTTCTTTCTCATAAGCTTTTATAAATTTAGCATAAAAGTTTGCCCAGGTTTGGTAATATTCCGGTAGTAATGTTCCTCCTTTTAGAACATTTCCGTTGCTTTTCATAAAAGCGTTTGGAGACCATGGCGCAGCATAGGTCATTAATTTACCCCCTGCAGTCTGAATGGCCTGTTTAATTAACGGAATGCGAAATTCTCTGTCATGATCAATCGTAAACGTTTTTAAATCTTTATCTCCTTCTTCGATATAAGAATAGCTTCCACTGCTAAAATCAGAACTTTGTATCGTGGTTCTTAGCAATGAATAGCCTATACCTTTTTGTTTATCATAGTAGGCATTTAAAAATTCAGCTTGTTTTTCTTTTGAAAGTTTAGCAAATATTTCGGCACTCGCATCAGTAATAGCTCCTCCAATTCCTATAAAAGTCTGAAACGTTTTAGAGGGTTGCACAAAAACAGCTGTTTCTACTTCCAGGGGTTGCTTTGCGGCTGTAAAAGTGAGATGATCTGTAGATGTTAATCTTAAATTTGAATTTTCAGCTGTGGTATAAACCGTTATCTTTTTTCCATTGGTTGTAAATTCTTTTTTTGTTTTGGGCTGTTGGGCAAAAGCCGTCAGTGAAAACAAAAAACATAGAGCTTTTAAACTATTTTTTTTCATTCTTCCTTATTTTTTTAATTCTAAATTGAAACTCTTTAGTGAACTCTTCTCACTAAAAAAGTTTCCGCCAGCTTACGGATTTAAAAAATAGCCCATACTCATATTGATTATGGGCTATTTACAACCAAACTTAAACTTAACTTAAACTTATTTTCCTCTGAATTCTACTTCAGTAATTTTAATTCCTGTTGGAGTAAATCCATTACCACCACTTCTTATTACTAAGTAAACTTTACCAGTTTCTGAAAATTTCACAACATTACTTACTTTTCCTGCAGCAGTATTTTTCACACATCCTACAAGCGATAGTTTTCCTTCAAATGCTGCTTTTCCACAGCCATCTCCAGAACTTAATCCCATAACTTTATTGTCTCCATACTCAACTCCCGCAGTTGGAACTGTTTTTCCAGCATATACTTCAAACCAAAAGTCTGGAGATCCGCTTGTTGCAGCTACAAACATATCTATCGTGTATTCTTTATCTTTTACAACATCGATTGCCTGATAAATTCCTTCTTGATTCCATGTAGTTCCGCTTGCATTTATCGTTGCAAATCCAGGAGTAAATGTCCATGAAGCCAATCCATTGGTGTTTAGATGCAAGTTGGTCCATTGTGCCTGATCAGCAGCATCTAGAAAGCTGCTTCCTTTTACTAAATTTCCTTTTTCAGGATCGTTTGCTGCAACAACAAGATCCTGAGTAGTAACATTAGTTTTTCCGCCACGACCTACAGCAGTATGTACTATTTTATATGTTCCTTTATCCGGTAAAGACACTTCCAATTCCATTTTTCCGTAATACTCAGCTTTACCTACTTTCCAGTAAGAAGTCAGAACATTCTTTTTAACCGGTTCAAGTAAATATGTATTTACTTTTCCTGCTACAGGAATAATTGTAAATGTAGCATCAACATTAGGGTCTTCCAGTCCGTTGCCAACACCTGCTGTATCAGGCTCACAACTTACTATTATCGTACCTAATGTTGCCAGAGCCAACATTAGATATATACTCTTTTTAAAAATTATATTTAAACTCATATGATTTTTATTTAATTGTTATAATTAGGGTTTTGAACAATTTTAGTGTTTTCTAATTCTTTGAAAGGAATTGGCCAAATTTCGTTTTTGCCAGCCTGGAATCCTTTAGATGCCAATGCAGCAGCCGCTTTTCCTGTTCTTACTAAATCGAACCAACGGTGTCCTTCTCCAGCTAATTCTTTTCTTCTTTCTAATGCAATTGCATCCAAAGAAACCGGAGTTGACCCTAACCCTACACGTGCTCTTACAGCATCTAGCAATGCTTGTGCTCTTGCTCCTGTACCTCCTAATGCTTCAGCTTCCATCAAATAGGTATCTGCTAAACGAATTGCATAAACATCTTGCTTATAATTTAAAGCTGTTGCTCCACTACCTGTAGAGGTATCTGAGTTTAAAGGCATAAATTTTCTAAGGAAATACCCTGTATCATCGTAGTTTGGCGCCCAATCAGCTTGTCCAGCATCTTTCAATGCCTTCATATCAAGAATAGTAGCATCAAAACGAGGATCTCCTTTTAGAACATCATACAAACTTTGTCTTACAGTATTAAAACTCCATCCTGAAACAAAATCCGGTGCAGTTGAATTAGCAGATCTGTTATATCCCCTAGGTCCTACCATTATACAAACAGAGTTTCCTTCGTCTTTTCCTCCACCCCAAAAGCCCCAATCGGCATTACTTTTGTCTGTGTGAACGATTTCAATAATAGCTTCTGAGTTAAATTTGTTACTTACTTTCCATAAATCAGCAAAATTATCTACCAATTTATATCCGTACATACTTGTGCCTCCCGGAGTTCCATTTACATCAGCAAATTCTGCTGCTGACAATGCATTTTTTCCTTCATATAAATACACTTTTCCTAACAATGCCTTTGCTGCTCCCTGAGATAAACGACCAGCTTCCTCTGTCATATTTGTAATTTTAACAGGTAAACCCGGAATCGCTTCTTTCAAATCTTTTTCGATTTGTGCGTATATTGCTTCCGGAGCTGACTGAACTACATTGAATATATCAGCTGTTTTAATTGGCTCTAAAATCAATGGAATATTTCTGAACGTACGCACTAATTCAAAATAATAGTAAGCACGTAATGCTTTTGTTTCGGCAGCAAATCTTGCTTTTTTAGCTTCATCCATTGGTACTGCCGGTAATTTTTGAAGCAATACATTTGCTCTAAAAATTCCCTGATAAAAATCTCCCCAAAAACTACCCGGAATTGTAGACTGGCTAAGTGAATAGTCTGCAAATGCATGTATTCCGGCACCGTCTGTTGCACCACCACCAGCTGCATTAAAATCATCTGAACCTGCATTTAACATACAGATCATGTTTTCAAATCCTTTAGACTGCTTACCAATTATATCATAAACAGCCACTAATCCTGCGTAAGCCTGGCTTTCATTTTGGTAATAATTCGCTTCTAGTGAAGTTCCTTTCGGCTCTACAGTTAAAAAATCCTCACTGCATGAAAGGGCAGTAAATAATGCTCCGCAAACAACAAGTGAATATTTTATATTTTTTAGTTTCATGATTCTTGTTTTTTATTAAAATTGTAAATTAACTCCCAACATTACAGTTCTAGCCTGAGGATAAATACCTCTGTCTATACCCATAACGTTTCCTGATGCACTATTTGCTCCAATTTCAGGATCATACCCGGTATACTTAGTAAAAGTGAATAGGTTCTCTCCAGTTAAATACACTCTTGTTTTGTCTAAACCAATTTGACTGATTGTTTTAATTGGCAATGAATAACCAAGCTGAATTGTTTTGATTCTTACGTAATCTCCTTTTTCAAGATAAAAATCAGATGGATTATTAAAGTTTTTGTTGGTATCATCAGATGTTAATCTTGGATAAGTATTTGATGTACCTTCTCCTGTCCAACGACCTAAAGCTTTAGTTTGATAATTAGAGTTTTCAATATCTAACCTACGTAATCCCTGGAAGATTTTATTTCCTGCAGCTCCCTGAGTAAAGATCATTAAATCGAAATTTTTGTAATCTACGTTAACTGTAAATCCAAAAGTATATTTTGGTATTGGGCTGCCCAGAAATTTTCTGTCATCTGCAGTAATCTGACCATCACCATTAACATCTGTCCAACGGAAATCTCCCGGTTTAGCATCTGGTTGAATTAATCCTCCTGAAGCATTTCTATAAGCATTTATTTCAGCTTGGTTTTGGAAAATACCTGCTGTTTGAAATCCGTAAAAAGATCCGTAAGGTTGTCCTACTTGTGTTCTTGTAATATCATAAGTCATCGCTTTAAATTGTTCTCCTGTTGCAAGGAAACCAACTCCACGTCCTAAAAACGTTACTTCATTTTTCAAATAAGATACGTTTCCACTTAAACCAAGATTTACCTGTCCTAATTTTTTACGCCATCCTAATTCTAAATCGATACCTTTATTTTGCATGTCTGCGACGTTTCCTGTTGGGTTTCCTGAACCAACATAACCTGGTAATGCAATTTCCTGTAGAATTCCTTTAGTTTTCTTAACGTACCAGTCAAAAGATAAATTAAAATCAGAGAAAATAGTAGCATCAAAACCAATGTTAGTTTGGCTTGTTTCTTCCCATTTCAAATCCGGATTCGAAGGTGCGTTCGGACTATTACCAATAGTTACAGATCCAGATGTACCAATTGTATAGTTACGACCGTCTCCAATAGTTGCCAAATATTTGAAATCTCCAATATTATCATTACCAGTTACACCGTAACCTCCTCTGAATTTTAATTGGTTTACTACTTTATTTTCAATCCAAAATGCTTCTTTTGAAGGAACCCAACCTAATGAGAATGAAGGGAATGTTCCGTATTTATTGTTTGATCCAAATCTTGAAGATCCGTCTCTACGAATAATACCTGTTAATAAGTATTTTTCTTTGAAATCGTAAGTTAACCTTGAGAATAAAGAAGTTACTCTATGCTCATTCCCTGTAGTCGCTGTAGCATTGATTTGATCTCTTGGAAGGTCAAAATTAAAAGATGCATCCTGATAGCTGTCTACTGGCAAGTTAGTATAGGTAATTGTAGTACCACTATTTCTATTATCTACATAAGCACCCTGACCAACTAATACACTAAAGTTATGATCGTTTATACTTTTTGTATAAGAAACAACATTTTCAATATTCCATCCAAAACCTTGATTGGTATTTCTTGAAAGGTTATTTACTTGTGTAATATTTGTCGAATTTAAATAAGAAACCGGTGTGAATCTTTCATATCCCCAATACGCTAATTTACCTCCTACTGTAGTTCTGAATTTTAATCCTTTTATTGGCTCAATTTCTAAATAGGCATTTCCAACAAAATTGTCTGCCAAGTCATAGTTCCCTAATCTAGTTTGTGTATAAGCCAATGGATTTGACATTTCCTGAGTTACCATAGTCGAAACTCCATAAGGATTTCCGTTAGCATCTCTTAAAATTCCTTTACCATGCCCGTCGATACCTACAGAATACGGTGGCAATCCAGCCATTGTAGGATCTGTTACGATAGCAGGAGTAATTGGATCTAAGTTGATTGCAGAACTTAATGGTCCTCCAAATTCACTATTTGTATTTCCTAATCCTTGTGTTTTCTCTCTTGAAAAACCTAAAGTCTGACCAAAAGTCATCCATTTAGTTATTTTGTGAGTAGAGTTTAAACGGATGTTTTTTCTGTTATAATGAGAAATATCTGTTGTTACAATACCTTCCTGATCTAAAAGACCAAAAGACACATAAAAAGTAGACACATCATTTCCTCCTGACAAGCTTAATTCCTGACCAATACGTGCTGCACTGTTATTAAAAATCTCTGATTGCCAATTTGTTCCCGCTCCGTAAGAACTAGGGTTTGCAAAAGGTAATTGAAAAGTATCTGTTGGAGATTTTTTAACGTATCCGTTTGCATACTTTTCATTTCTTAAAGTTGCATATTCAGTAGCATTTAAAAGATCTAATTTTCTTGCCGGACCAGAAAAACCAGTATAACCATTATAGCTCACGCTCATTTTACCTGATTTTCCCTTTTTGGTAGTAACAATAATTACCCCAGCTGCTGCTCTTGCACCATAAATAGCCTGAGAAGCCGCATCTTTTAATACTTCCATAGATGCAATATCAGACTGGTTTAAATAACCTATTCCTCCTGCATCAACTACGACACCATCTATAACCCATAACGGATCATTATTACCTAAAGTAGTGATACCACGCACACGAATAGTAGAGGAAGCACCCGGTTGCCCTGAACTTGCTGCAACAGTAACCCCCGAAACCCTTCCTTGTAAAGTTTGTTCAACTCTTGTTATCGGTAAATTTTCGATATCCTGAGCTCTTACCTTAGAAATAGCTCCTGTTACAACCGTTTTCTTTTGAGTACCATATCCTACAACAACCACTTCATTTAGAGCTTGTGATTCCGGCTTTAACTGGATCGATACTTTTGTTCTTCCATTTACAGCTTCAGTAACTGTACTATAACCTATAAAAGTAACTGTCAAAACACCATTTGAAGGCGCCTGGATCTGGAATTTTCCATCAAAATCAGATGCAGTTGACCTTGTTGTACCTTTTAATACAATAGTTGCGCCCGGAACTGGCATTCCACTTTCATCATTTATTATTCCACTTACCGTGACATCCTGAGCCACAGCTATAACCGAGAATAACAAAGATGAAATACAAAAAATAAGTAATTTTGTTAATTTCATTTTTCTAAAAATTTTGGTTAATTAATTAGTAATTTGATGCAATAATAATGTTAATTTTTTACTATCTACAACTAAATTTCACTACAAAAACACATCAAAGTAAATTTTAATACATTACAAAAACACATCATTTTTAATATAAAATATTGATTATTAATATTTTAAAAATTAATTTTATGATGTTATGAAAATGTTAATTATAAAAATAAACACTACACTAATATAAGAATGCTTATTTTTATAAAAAAAACACTCTTCTACATCGTGATAGTAGAGAAAAAATAATCACAAACCATTAAAAAACAACCAATTAACCATTATAAAATTAAAAAAACGGAAAAATTTATGAAATTGATAAAATCATATTTTATTATTACTTTTTTTACATTATTCACAATTACATTTTTCGGACAGGTAAAAAACATTGGCCTTCCAGACGTAAGAAATTACAAACGAAACGAATACAAAGGAGGAACCCAAAACTGGAATATTGACCAGGATAAAAACGGAAATTTATATTTTGCAAATAATAATGGCCTATTACAATTCGACGGATCTTCCTGGCGAAAATACCCACTACCTAATTTAACTTCTGTACGATGTTTAAAAATTGGCGATTCAGGAAAAATCTATGTTGGAGGATATAATGAATTTGGATATTTTAAACCTAACAATAAAGGAAGGCTACAATACACATCGCTTGCCAAAAAAGTAGATAAGAACAAAATCAAAATAATTGATTTTATCTGGAAAATTCATTCCCTAAATGATCAGATTATTTTTCAGTCTTTTGCACGGGCTTATATTTTAAAAGACGGAAAATTATCTATATTAAAAGCACCTAAGAGATTTCAGTTTTCATTCGTCGTAAACCATAAACTTTACTTTCAGGATATTGAAAAAGGAATTTTAGAATACCAAAATGGCAAATTATACGCTTTACCTAACACAACCGTCTTAAATAATACCGAAATCTGGGGAATGTATGCATTAGCAAAAGACAAAATCCTGATCATTACATTAGAAAAAGGATTATTCCTTTACCAAAACAACACTATTACACCCTGGGAAACAGAAGCAAATAATTTTGTCAAAAAAAATAACTCATTAGGAGGTGTTACAATAAACAAAAACTTTATTGTTTTAAACTCCGTACTGGATGGCGTTATTATTTGCGATTTTAACGGAAAAATCATCCAGCATGTCAATCGAAAAAAAGGACTTCAAAATAACACCATTCTAACATCCTTTATAGATAACAAAAATAATTTGTGGCTGGGCCTGGACAATGGTATAGCCTATTTAAACGAAAGCTCTCCATTTACCTACTTCGGATTTAGTTACGACATTAGTACTGTATACGCCTCTGTAATTCATCAGGGCAATCTGTATGTAGCCACCAATCAAGGTGTTTTTTATCATGTCTGGAACAATCGTTTCAAGGAAGATGTTTTTAAACTTGTTGAAGGAACAACTGCACAATCCTGGAATGTTCAGGTAATAGATAACGAGCTAATTTGTTCTAACAACAGAGGAGCATTAGTCATACAAGGAGGAAAAGTGTCGCGTATAATAGATACTAAAGGATATTTTGGTTTTAAGAGCATGCCAAACCATCCCGGATATTTTATTGGCTCTAATTACGACGGATTTGCTATTTTTCAAAAAACAGCAAATGGATTGGCATTCAAAAATCAAATTTTAGGGTTTGACAAATCATCAAACAGTTTTGAACTCGATGAATCTTATTTATGGTTAAAAAAGGATGAATCTATCTATAAAATGCAGCTAAGCAATGACCTTACAAGATTTACGTCAATCAAAAAAATAAATCAATTATCGCCAAACTACAAAAACATTGGCAGCCTCCAAAAAATCGACGGAAAAATCTATTTCCAGACTAATAATCACTTTTACAAATTCTCAAAAGAGCAGGATTTGTTTTATGAAGATAAAAATCTGTCGGCATTATTCAAAAATATTCCAATTATAAACGCTTTAAGCGAAGACTCACAATCTAATTTATGGTATGCATTTGATGAATCTTTAGGAGTATTAATGAAACAAAATAATCATTATAAAAATATCGTAGCCCCTTTCTCTAACTTAACCGGTAATCTGGTAAGCAGCTACTTATCCGTAAACACAATCGATTCAAAAAATATCTTCATCGGACTTACAGATGGTCTCGCACATTATGACTCTGAGCTTTTAAATAATTTTGTAACCAAACCCAAAGCTTTTATCCGAAGTTTTTCATTTCCGGGAGACACAATTGTTCTGGGAAACAATCAGAATAAAACAGAAAACATCCGCATACCTTACTCATCCAATCATGTACGTTTTACATTTTCATCTCCTACCTACGAGAATCTTGAGAATGTACAATTCTCGTATCAGTTAGAACCATTTGATGAAAAATGGAGCAACTGGTCTACGATTGCTATTAAGGAATACACCAATTTAAGAGAAGGAGAATACACAATGAAGGTCAAAGTCAGAAATAGTTACGGGATTCAATCGGAGCCTGCAACACTTTCGTTTATGGTTTCTCCACCATGGTACAGACATTTTCTGGCCTTTATGTTTTATTTTATACTAATTATAGTAGCGGTGTATTTAATTTCAAGCCGTGTTAAAATGAAAATTAGAAAAAATAAGTATTATGAAACTATTGAACAAAGAAGACTGTATCTTGAAAAAGAATCCAAGATAAGACAGGAGCAATTTGATCTTGAAAAAGAAATTGAAAAACTTAAAAACGACAAACTTCAGATCAAAATCTTAGCAAAAGATAAAGAACTGGTAAACAACTCTCTACAAGTAGTAAAGAAAAACAAAATATTAAACGGAATCATTCACAAACTAAAAGAAATTGATGTCGATGCCCTGGACGATTCTACAAAATTTCAGGTGAGCAAATTGAACAAAAGTATCGTAAAAGAGGTAAATACAGATAAAAGCTGGAAAGATCTGGAAAAACATATCAAAAACGTTCATTTTGAGTTCTTAAAAAGATTAAAAGAAAAATACCCTACCATTTCGCCGCGAGAACTCGATTTGTCTACCTATTTATTAATGAATATGTCAACAAAAGAAATAGCCGAAATTATGAATATATCTACGGGAGGCGTCGAACTGGCACGTTATCGATTACGAAAAAAACTGGGATTGAATAAAAAAGAAAACCTAATAGGTTTTTTAATGAGCATTTAAAGACAAAAAAGCCATCAGCTGCGGCTGATGGCTTTTACTTATTTAATATACTCCAGCGTGCGCTCCAGCGCCATTCCTCTGGAACCTTTAACCAAAATCGTATTTTCGTTAAAGTGTATTGTTTTAAGATAAGCTACAAAATCATCGAAAGTTTCAAAAAACTCAATATTTTCTTTAACCACTCTATTTTCATAAAATGATTTACCTATCAGGTAGCAAACCGATTTATTTTGATCTAATAAAGAATCTATAAGTAATTTATGCTCTTGCTGACTTTCGTTGCCCAGCTCAAACATATCACCTAAAATCATCACTTTCTTCTCGTTTTCCAATTGAAGGAAATTAGTTATTGCAACAGCCATACTGCTAGGATTAGCATTGTAAGCATCCAGAATAATCTGATTTGAGCCAATTCTTAACAATTGTGATCTGTTATTCTCTGGTATGTAGTTTTCTATGGCTTGTTTAATATCCTGATCCTCCACTTTAAAATAATGTCCGATCGCAACTGCCGCATTGATATTATTAGCATTGTAAAGCCCGATTAAATGTGATCCTACATTAAAATTATCATAATCAATAATCACAAAAGGATTAGCTTTAACGCTTTTAATCTTTACATCAGCCTGATCATTTATTCCAAAAGTAAACGATTTAATCCCGGTAGTCCTTTCAATCTGAATAGGGTCTTCAAGATTTACAAAAACTAATTTATTATTTTTGGCAAGATACTGATACATCTCACTCTTACCTTCGATCACACCCTGAACACCACCAAAACCTTCGAGATGCGCTTTTCCAAAATTGGTGATATAACCATAATCCGGCTGGGCAATTTCGCATAAAAATTCAATTTCTTTTTTATGGTTTGCCCCCATTTCTACAATACCAATTTCAGTGTCTTTTGTAAAAGACAACAAAGTCAAGGGAACACCAATATGATTGTTTAAATTCCCCACTGTAGCTTTAGTTTGGTACTTCTTAGAAATAACAACATTAATAAGCTCTTTGGTTGTTGTTTTACCATTACTTCCTGTTAGCGCTATTATAGGCAGTTTTAAGTAAGCACGATGAAATTTAGCCAGTTTCTGCAAGGTTTCTAAGCTGTTTTCAACAAGAATTGTTCTTTGATCAATGGCATACGATGCATTATCAACGATAACATATAAAGCGCCTAATTCCAGTGCTGCAGCAGCAAAAGTATTAGCATCAAAATTTTCGCCTTTAATAGCAAAAAACATAGAATCCTTTTCAATTTTTCTCGTATCTATTGAAACTGATTTACATTGCAAAAACAAGTTATGAATGTCCTGAATATTCATTTATAAAAATATTTACATATTATAAAAATAGGCAATAAAAAAATTCCAAATTCCAAAAGCTGAGTAATTCAGTTGGAATTTGGAATTTTTTTATTGAATTTTCTAGAATTTAGTTTCTAGGTGATCTTCTTTTTTCAGTTTTAGCACCTACTCTTGACATAGCGCATCTAAATCCGATATAATCAGTTGCCATATCCTGAGGGAAATATCTTCTTTGTGCAGGATCTAACCAATATGCTCTGTCTCTCCATGAACCACCTTTATAAACTCTTACGTTATCATCGATAAGTGTAGTACGCTTACTTGTGTTGTCATATTTTCTCACCATCTGACCTAAACTGTCTGTTGTTACATTATGTTTAGGAGAGTTGTACATCGCCTGATCTGCTTTTGATCCTGACTCATCGCCAAAGTCAAAATATTTAGACGATTGTTTATCACCATCTCTGTAGTTGATATTGTCACTAGTACTAAAGTTTTGTCTCAAGTAAGTTTCATTTTCATCAACCGGAACCTGAGCAATTTCTCCTGGTAAGTTTGTTGCAACTTTTTTACCGTTACTTAACGTTTTGTACTGAATATTATCTTTAGTGATAATTTCAATTTTACCATCTTTTCCAATTTTGTTTTTAGCGTATTGATTTCCTCTAAAGTAGTTAAAATCATTCGCTTCATTATCAATAATAGGTCTGTAAACATCGGCAACCCATTCAGCTACGTTTCCAGCCATATCGTATAATCCAAAATCATTAGGCGCATAGCTTTTTACAGCATTAGTAATATCTGCACCATCATCAGACCAACCTGCAATTCCACCGTAATCACCGTTTCCTTGTTTAAAGTTCGCCAATTGATCTCCTTTGTTTTTACGTTTTGATGAACGTGTATAATCTCCGGACCAAGGATATTTCTTTTGTCCTTTTATAATATTGTATTCTCTTTGTCCAACATCAGCCGCAGCTGCATATTCCCATTCTGCCTCAGTAGGAAGTCTGTATTCAGGTAAAATAATACCTGAAGAACGTTGTGCGTACACATTTTTTTCTTCCGGAACTACACCGTCTTTACCAGCTTTTGGTCTTCTTCCGTTTGGATTTTTCTTTAACACAAGTTCTTCATTACCACCATAAGTAGTACTTGGAGATGCTACATAAGCTTCAGTATTAAATATACTTTCAGCACTTACATCTTGTGTTTTAGCTCCTTTTTTAAGGTAACCATTTTTCTCCAGAACTGCTTCGTTTACACGGTCAGTTCTCCATTTACTAAATTCAACAGCCTGAATCCAGTTAACACCAACTACAGGGTAGTTTGCATAAGACGGATGTCTCAAGTAGTTATTAGTCATCGTTTCGTTATATCCTAAACGATTTCTCCATACCAGGGTATCAGGAGATGCTCCTTCGTAAATATTTTTGTAATTTTCTTCTGTTGGAGGGAAAACTTTCTTTAACCACTCCAGGTATTCTAAGTACATACCATTTGTAACTTCTGTTTCATCCATGTAGAATGACTGAACGTGTTGCTGAGTAGGTGTGTTATTCCAATCGTGCATAACATCATCTTGTACTTTACCCATTGTAAATGTACCTCCTTCAACAAAAACTAAACCAGGACCAGCCTGTTGTTTTTTTCCTGCATTTCTGGCAGCAGTTCCATTCTGACTATCTACATCCCAACCAGTTGCTCTGGAAGCGTGACTGGAACTTGATTTTTTGCTACAACTAGCCGTGCCCAACATCAATACCATTGACATCATTAATTGCAAGACTACAATTTTGTTTACTTTCATACTCATTCTTAGGTGATAAATTTAGGTGCTGCAATATAATAATTAACATTTAATTAGCAACATCCGTTCTAATAATTTTATTTAGCTGTTTTTTACCAGAAAATAACCTATAGTTACGAACGCAAAAATATACTTTTTATTATTTACTATAACATGAAATACTATATTTTTACTTACTAAAATATTTTTAATATAAAACAGTTTTATCTACTAATGAAACAGGCCCTATTCTTATATCTTTTTTTGATTCCGTTTCTCTCATTTTCTCAGATAAATGGCAGCTTCGCATTAGATTGGCAAAATAAAAAAGAGATGAGTTTTGGCGAATCAAAAATAAAAATCCCCTACTTTTCAGGAAGCAGTTTTAGATACGATACTACTAAAAAAAGTATAACTCTGCTCCTTAACCTGAACGAATCGGGTTCTTCAAACCATAATTCTGTACAGATAATAAACGCTATATATGAACCGGTTTCAATTAATGAATTAGGAGACTTGTCACTTGAAAGCATCACTGAAAAACCAAATGAAACGTTAAAAACTACTAACTCCCGTGATCTCAGGCAAACTTTCCTGTCGTTATCGCCTATAATAAAAGAAGGCAATGCCTACAAACGAATAAAGTCATTTTCTTATTCAACAACTAATACTACATCAATAAGCAGCAATTCATCTGTTTTTCAAAAATCCAATGCAGTTTATAATTCAGTTCTGGCATCCGGAGACTGGTACCGCTTTTATATTGAAAAATCAGGCGTTTACAAAATTTCTAAATCTTTTTTACAGAGCCTGGGGTTCGATCCTTCAAAAGCAGATCCAAGAAGAATCAAAATTTATGGAAACGGAGGAAAAATGCTGCCCCTGGCCAATAGCACCTATTATCCGGAGGACTTAACAGAAAATGCTATTCAGATTATAGGAGAAAACGACGGTGTTTTTAACAACGAGGACTATATACTTTTTTACGGAGAAGGAATTGAAAACTGGAATCCTGAAAGCCAGACCAACCTCAATTTATACAGTACAAAATCATATTACTATATTACAGTAGCCGGCAGCGACGGAAAACGCATTCAAAACTTCAGCCAGCCTACAGGAAACAGTACATTAGAATTAAACACTTTTGACGACTATCAATTTCACGAAATAGACAAAACCAATATTGCCCATCTCGGCCGTCAGTGGTTTGGAGAAGCATTTGACATTAACCAGGAACAGGAATTTGAATTCAACTTTCCGAACCTTGAAGCTTCTGTCCCTGTAAAAATAGAATTAAATGCCGCTTCGGCAGCCTTTACCCCTACTTCATTTGCAGTTGCTGCTAACGGACAAAATATCGGGACTATTAATTTTCAGGCTTTAACATCCAATTCCGAACTAAAATTTTACACCCAAAAACTACCCTCAAACAGCTCGTTTACCGGAACAGAAAATCTAAAAATCAAACTTACCTATAATAATAATGGTGTTCCCGGGTCAAAAGGTTATCTTGATTACATTAATTTAATTGCCAAAAGAAAATTAGCAGGAACGGGCAAACAATTCAAATTTCAATATGACCTTGCGGGTGCAACGGGAGGAATTGTAAATTACACCATAAATAATGCTTCGGGTATCAATCAAATTTGGGACATTACAGACCTATATAATGTATCCAAAACAGAAAACAGCAATCAGGCTACTTTTAGCTTTAAAGCCAATCTTGGCGAAATCAGAAAATACATCGCTATAGATCCTGCTGATTATTATACTCCCCTAAAAGAAAGTCAGTCAAAAATTGCAAATCAAAATTTAAAAGGAACATTATTCAGGAATACACAAAACAGCTTTCAGGATATCGATTACGTAATTGTCACGCCTAAATTTTTAGTTTCCCAAGCCGAAAAACTAGCCAATTTTCACAGAACACATTCTAATTTAAACGTAAAAGTCATCCCTTTAGAAAACATCTATCAGGAATTTTCTTCAGGAAAACAAGATATTGCAGCCATAAGAAATTGCATCAGATACATTTACGACAACGCATCTTCACCGGATAAAAAAATAAAATACCTCAATTTATTTGGTGATGCTTCTTTTGATTATAAAGACAGAATTACAAACAACAATAACATTGTACCTATATATCAATCCGTAGTTAGCAACTCGACAGGAGAAGCCTCATTTGCATCTGATGACTTTTACGGCTTAATGGATCCTAACGAAGGAGTTGTCGTTGCGCCTTTTGGCGGAATTGATATTGCTGTAGGCAGAATGTTGGTATCAGACAATGCACAAGCCAGCGAAATGGTCAATAAAGTTTTAGAATACCACGATACTAAATCATACGGAAACTGGCGAAATAATATTGTAATGATTAGCGACGATTCTGACCAGACTTCAGATGCAACATTGCAATTTCACCAAAACAATCTTGCCGATAACATATTTACTCAAAAACCTTTTTTTAATGTCGAAAAAATCATTCTCGACTCGTACACCCAGGAAGCTTCTGCCGGCGGGTCAAGATATCCTAAAGCCAGAACCGATTTATTTAATGCCTTCGAAAAAGGTGCATTGATCTTTAATTATTTAGGTCACGGCGGCGAAGATGGGTTGGCAAGCGAGCGCATTTGGGAAAAATCAGACGGCCAAAACTTAAATAATCAATACAAATACCCGCTTTTTATTACGATCACTTGCGAGTTTTCAAGATTTGACGACCCCACTAGACCCACAGCAGGCGAATACACTTTCTGGAACCCAAAGGGCGGTGCCATTTCTATGCTCACAACGATTAGGGCAATCGGACAATTTAATGCCGAAAATTTTAATGACAGCCTCAGCAAAAATCTGCTTTCTTACGGTTCTAATCAATACACCAGTATTGCCGAGGCACTGAGAATTTCTAAAAATGAGAACCCGAGTTCTGCCAGTAATGTTATTTTTTATATTGGAGACCCAGCCTTAATGCTGGCTATTCCGAAACCTAAAATTAATTTAACAAAAATAAACGATATTGTGATTTCGGAGCCAATTCCTGATTTTAAATCTTTGGCAAAAATTAAAATCTCAGGCGAAATCACAGATGAAAACAACAATCTTTTAAGCAATTATAACGGAGAATTGTCAACCGCTGTTTTCGATAAATTAATCACAACTACAACCTTAAATAATGATGGTTATAGCCCTGCAATGTCATTCAAAATACTAGGAGAAACAATATTCAGAGGAAATGCATCTGTAACCAACGGTCAGTTCGAGTTTAGCTTTGTTGTACCAAGAGACATCCGAGTTCCTGTTGATTATGGGCGAATTAGCTTCTACTCGAAAAAAAATCAGGCTTTAGAAAATCAAACAGGCTACAACACCACCATTAAAATAGGAGGAATAAATGAAAATGCACCGCAGGACAATATAAGTCCAAAAGTTAAGTTATATATGAACGATGAAACTTTTGTATCTGGTGGTATTACCAACGAATCGCCTTTTTTACTGGCGTTTCTGGAAGATGAAAACGGCATAAATACAGCAAGCGGAATCGGGCATGACATTGTAGCAATTCTGGACGGAGACGTTAGCAATCCCTATATTTTGAATGATTATTATCAAACAAAATTAGACGATTATACTAACGGAAATTTACGTTTCCCTTTAAGAAACTTAGCCCCTGGCATGCATACTATAAGCTTTACAGCCTGGGATGTTTACAACAATCCGGTTACAAGCGAAATACAATTCGTAGTTGTTGGAGACGAATCACTAACACTATCTCACGTTCTTAATTACCCTAATCCTTTTTCGACCTATACCCAATTTTGGTTTTCCCATAACAGGCCTTACGAACCATTGGACGTTCAGGTTCAGGTAATGACTATTACCGGAAAAGTAGTCTGGACAAAAAACCAAATCGTAACAACAGAAGGTTTCTTATCAAGAGAAATAACCTGGGACGGAAAAGATGATTTTGGCGACCGGATAGGAAAAGGCGTTTATATTTATAAACTTACGGTCAGATCTAATTTGACAAATAAAAAGGCAGAAAAATATGAAAAGCTTGTCATCTTATAATTATATATATATTTGTATCATAAATACATTAAGTCCCTAAATGAAAAAAATATCACTACTTTTAATTTGTTCTTTTATTCTTTTTAAAGCACAGGCTCAGGACAACCGACCTATTACAACGGGAGTTCCTTTTTTATTAGTTGCAGCAGATGCCAGAGCAGCCGGTTTAGGCGATCAGGGTGTAGCCACATCAGCAGATGCATTCTCTCAGCAATGGAATCCTGCAAAATATGCTTTCTCAGTAGACAAGCAAGGTTTCTCGATCAGTTACACTCCTTATCTAACAGACCTCGCCAATGACATTTCATTAGGTCAGGTAACGTACTACAACAAAATCAATGAACGAAGTGCCTTTGCAGGAAGTCTTCGCTATTTTGGTTTTGGAGATATTGAGTTAAGAACAACAGGAGATCCAAGTGAAGCTGCCAGAATAGTATCACCAAACGAATTTGCCTTAGACGGATCTTATTCTTTGAAATTAAGCGAAACATTCTCTATGGCAGTTGCCGCAAGATACATTCGTTCTAATTTAAAAATCGCTTCTGAAGATGTTGACGCTTCTGCAGCCAGCACTTTTGCAGTTGATATTGCCGGATTTTACCAATCTGAAGAAATTGCTTACTCTGACTTTAACGGTCGATGGAGAGCAGGTTTCAACATGCAAAATCTTGGCCCAAAAATAAGCTACGACAATGACGATTTAAGCTCGAACTTCCTACCGGCGAATTTAAGAGTAGGTGGTGGTTTTGATTTTATTCTGGACGATTATAACAAAGTTGGACTGAGTGTAGAATTTACCAAACTTCTTGTACCAACTCCTCCTGGACCCGGAACACCTGTAGATCTTAATGGTGACGGCGATTACACAGATCCGGGAGAAATTTCTCAGGAACAGGCAAATGCTATCAATTATAAAAACTACAAAGACATAGGATGGGTTTCGGGTATTTTTAAATCTTTTGGAGATGCACCGGGAGGCTTTAGCGAAGAATTAAAAGAAATCACTTATAGTGTCGCGGGAGAATACACCTATCAGGATGCTTTTTCTATGAGAGCAGGATATTACCACCAAAGTCCTCAAAAAGGAGGCGTTCAGTTTTTCTCTTTAGGAGCAGGTTTTAAATACAATGTAGTAAAACTTGATGTTTCTTATTTATTTTCGGCATCAAAAATCAAAAATCCTTTAGAAAATACACTTCGCTTTTCTTTAACCTTTAACTTTGGCGACAAATACGAAGTTTATTAAACGAATAAAATAATATAAATAACAACAATCCAAATTTCTGATTTTTTAGAGATTTGGATTTTTTTTCCCATAAAAAGAAATGAAAGAAATAAACATAACATCATCTTTTACGATTTACAATTCAACAGAAGAACTTTCAAAAGACATACAGGACTTAATGAGCCAGGCTGTTGACATTCGAAAAAAAGCATATGCGCCCTATTCCCAATTTAAAGTTGGAGCTGCATTATTATTAGATAACGGAAAAATAATTTTAGGATCCAATCAGGAAAATGCCGCTTACCCATCAGGATTGTGCGCAGAACGTGTTGCTATTTTTCATGCCGGAAGTGTTTATCCCGAAGCTAAAATTCTAAAAATAGCCATTACAGCAGCATCAGATACAAATCAGACTACAGCACCAATTCCGCCTTGTGGTTCCTGCCGTCAATCTATTGCAGAATACGAAATCAGGCAAGATACCCCTATAGAAATCTATTTTATGGGTGAAATTGGCGAAGTTTATAAATCAGCATCCCTAAAAAATTTGCTTCCTTTTATGTTCGATAAAAAGTTCTTGTAAAAAAAAGCCAAAAAGTCACGTTTAAATTTTACTTCTTAATAGGAATGTCTTATTTTTGCATCCCGACCTTTCGGGCGCAAATTTGTGGGAGGAAACTATTTTGCGTTATAGGCAACAATTGATAACACAAACAAACTTTAGCAAAAGAAAGAATTCAGATGAAAGAAGTTACAAAAGAAGTATATTTAAAGTGGTACGAAGACATGCTACTTTGGAGAAAGTTTGAAGACAAACTTGCAGCATTATACATTCAACAAAAAGTTAGAGGTTTTTTACACCTATATAATGGTCAGGAAGCTGTACTAGCGGGTGCTTTGCACGCTATGGACCTGACTAAAGACAAGATGATTACTGCTTACAGAAATCACGTACAACCAATTGGTATGGGAGTTGATCCCAGACGTGTAATGGCTGAACTTTTAGGAAAAGCAACAGGAACTTCTAAAGGTATGGGAGGTTCTATGCACATTTTCTCTAAAGAACACCGTTTTTACGGAGGACACGGAATCGTAGGTGGACAAATTCCTGTAGGAGCTGGTTTAGCTTTTGCTGATAAATATTTTGAAACAGGCGGAGTTACTATGACCTATTTTGGTGATGGTGCTGCGAGACAAGGTTCATTACACGAAGCTTTCAACATGGCGATGCTATGGAAACTACCAGTTGTATTTATCGTTGAGAACAATGGTTACGCAATGGGAACTTCTGTAGAAAGAACTGCAAATCATACTGATATCTGGAAACTTGGTTTAGGATACGAAATGCCTTGCGGACCAGTTGACGGAATGAATCCCGTAAAAGTGGCTGAAGCAATGACTGAAGCTATCGAAAGAGCACGTCGTGGAGACGGTCCAACTTTCCTTGAAATGAAAACGTACCGTTACAGAGGACACTCTATGTCTGATGCACAATTGTACCGTTCAAAAGAAGAAGTTGAAGAATACAAAAAAATTGACCCTATTACTCAGGTTTTAGATGTAATTATGGATCAAAAGTATGCAACAGAAGAAGAAATTGAAGTAATCGACCAAAGAGTTAAAGACCTGGTTGAAGAATGTGTGAAATTCGCTGAAGAATCTCCATATCCAGATTTACAACAATTATACGATGTAGTATACGCACAAGAAGACTATCCATTTACACCTCATAAACTATAATATATTATGGCCATAAAAGTAACAATGCCTCGTTTGAGCGATACTATGACGGAAGGAACGGTAGCGACTTGGTTAAAAAAAGTAGGCGATAAAATTAGCGAAGGAGATATCCTTGCTGAAATTGAAACAGATAAAGCAACAATGGAATTTGAGTCTTTCAATGAAGGAACTCTTTTACATATCGGAATTCAGGCTGGAGAAACTGCTCCGGTTGATTCATTATTAGCTATCATTGGTAACGAAGGAGAAGATATTTCTGCTCTTTTAGCTGGTGGTGACGCTCCTGCTGCCGAAGCTCCAAAAGCGGATGCTCCTGCTGCTGAAGCAAAAACAGAAACCCCTGCTCCTGCCGCAAAAGCCGCAACGGAATTACCAAAAGGTGTTGTAGTGGTAACTATGCCACGTTTGAGCGATACTATGACAGAAGGAACAGTAGCAACCTGGTTGAAAAAAGTAGGTGATGCTGTTGCTGAAGGTGATATTCTTGCTGAAATTGAAACCGACAAAGCGACTATGGAGTTTGAGTCTTTCAATGAAGGAACATTATTATACATCGGAATTCAGGAAGGAAATACTGCTCCTGTTGATAGTTTATTAGCTATCATTGGACCTGCAGGAACTGACATTTCAGGAATTGCCGACAATTATACTGCCGGAGGCGCTGTAACTGCTCCCCAAGCTTCGGGATCTGCAACTGAAGAAAAAGCCGCTCCAGCTGCTGAAAAAGCAACTGAAGCTGTAGCTGAAACTTCAAACGGAGGAAGAATCTTAGCATCTCCATTAGCGAAGAAAATTGCTTCTGACAAAGGAATCCAATTAACTCAGGTTAAAGGTTCAGGAGAAAACGGACGCATCGTAAAAAGCGATATCGAGAACTTTACTCCAGCCGCACAAGCACAACCAGCTGCAACAGCAACTGCTGCTGCTCCAAAAGCTGATGCTGCTCCTGCTGCACCAAAAGTATTTGTTCCTGCCGGAGAAGTTTTCACCGAAGAGATCAAAAATTCTCAAATGCGTAAGATTATCGCAAAACGTCTGGCTGAATCATTATTTACAGCTCCTCACTACAACTTAGTGATCGAAGTAAGCATGGACGAAGCAATGGGCGCAAGAGCAACAATTAATACTGTTCCGGATACAAAAGTATCTTTCAACGATATGGTAATTAAAGCTTGTGCTTTAGCATTGAAAAAACACCCAAAAATTAACTCTCAGTGGAAAGAAGATGCTATCATCATTAACCACCACGTAAACATTGGTGTTGCTGTAGCTGTTGAAGACGGATTAGTAGTTCCTGTATTGAAATTTACAGATGCTATGAGTTTATCTCAAATTGGCGCTTCAGTAAGAGATCTTGCCGGAAGAGCTAAGAACAAAAAATTGGGACCACAAGAAATGGAAGGAAGTACTTTTACAGTCTCTAACCTTGGAATGTTTGGTATTACTGAATTTAATTCAATTATCAACCAGCCAAACTCTGCTATCCTTTCTGTAGGTGCAATTGTTGAGAAACCAGTAGTTAAAAACGGTCAAATCGTAGTTGGAAACACCATGATGTTATCATTAGCATGTGACCACAGAACAATTGACGGTGCAACTGGCGCTCAATTCTTACAAACATTAAAACAATACATCGAAAGCCCGGTTACAATGTTGGCATAATTTCTTTATATCATCTTAAACCAAGCTTAAGGTTTATTTATAATAAAATCCCGTTTTGTTTATTCAAAACGGGATTTTTTGTTTAATTTTCCTCCACTAATTCAATTCTTCATAAAATGAAAAAACTAATCCTTGCCACTTTATTCCTGACGATAATTGCCTGTCAGAAAAAGGAACAAACCGAAAAAACAGCTGTCACTACAGACGAGCACAGTTATTCTAAACCAGAACTTGCAGTTGTAAAACACCTTGACCTAGACATAAAAGTCGATTTTGATACTCAAACCATTTCCGGAAAAGCTTCCTGGTTAATTGACAACATCAGTAAAGGAAACGAAATTATATTCGACGAAAACACCCTTAATATCACTAAAGTAACTTTAGGTGATGAAGAAAAAGAAACCAAATTCGAATTAGGAAAAGACGTTGAATTTCACGGAAAACCTCTTCATATTACAATCGAACCTAATACAACCAAAGTAAATATTTATTACAGTACAACTAAAGATGCTGTTGCCTTACAATGGCTTACTCCTGCTCAAACTGCTGACAAAAAGAAACCTTTCGTTTTTTCGCAAGGCGAAAGCGTTTGGTCACGTACCTGGATCCCATGTCAGGATTCACCTGGCATTCGTTTTACTTATAATGCAAAAGTTACCGTTCCAAAAGATTTACTGGCCATAATGAGCGCCGTAAATCCGCAAAAGAAAAACGACACAGGAGTTTATACTTTTAAACAAGACAAAGCAATTCCTTCTTATTTAATGGCAATTGCCGTAGGTGATATCGAATTTCAATCTATTGATAACAGAACCGGAGTTTACGCAGAACCATCTATGCTAAAAAAATCGGCCTGGGAATTTGCCGAACTTGGAAAAATGGTCGTAGCTGCCGAAAAACTTTACGGCCCTTATCGTTGGGGGCGTTACGATGTATTGGTTTTACCTCCTAGTTTTCCATATGGCGGAATGGAAAATCCTAACCTGACTTTCTTGACTCCGGGAGTAATTGCCGGAGATCGCTCTTTAACTAGTTTATTAGCACATGAATTAGGACACAGCTGGAGTGGAAATCTGGTAACAAACGCTACTTGGGATGATATTTGGCTAAATGAAGGCTTTACTACTTATGTAGAACACCGCATTGGCGAAGCAATTTTTGGAGAGAAAGAATTTGAAATGCAAAATGTTATCACCCGCAAAGAGTTAGTTGATAATGTAGCGGAATACGGAGAAACAAGTCCAGATACAAGATTGAAGGTTAGTCTTACCGGAAGAAATCCTGACGACGGGATCAGCATGATTCCTTATGTAAAAGGTTATGCTTTTTTAAGAGTAATTGAAAATGCCGTTGGACGTGAAAAATTTGATATTTTCATCAAAAATTATTTTGACGCCCATGCTTTCAAATCCATAACAACAGAAGATTTTCTTAAATACTATAATGAGAACCTTATAAAAGGCGACAAAGCACTAGCAGATAAAATAAAAGCCGAAGACTGGATTTATAAACCCGGAATTCCATCCAATATTACTCCGGTAAGTTCTGCTGACTTTGATGCCATTGATAAAATCCAGAAAAGCTGGAGAGAAACCGGCGTAAAAGGATTAAGTCAAAAAATTACGACAACGAGCGAAAAACAATATTTTATCGATCATCTTCCAACAGATATTACACCAAAAGAAATGGAAGCAATCGATGCTGAATTCAACTTTACAAAAGGTGGCAATTTCATCATCAAACGTCAATGGTTTATTCCATCTATTCATTATAAATATACAGCAGCCTATCCTGCCATTGAACAATTTTTGATTGGAAGCAGCAGAACGGGATCTGTAATGATGCTTTACAAAGAAATGTCCAAAACTCCGGAAGGAAAAGTTTGGGCAAAAAAGATTTTTGACAAAGCAAAATCAGGTTACCACGCTACAACTGTTCAGGCTGTTGAAGGTATTTTGAAATAGTTTTCAGTATTCAGTCGCAGTTTTCAGTCTCAGTGTTCAGTGATACTGCAAGTCGAAAACTGAGACTGAAAACTGAAACTGAAACTGAAACTGTGACTAAAAAAAATCCCCGGCTACAAGATGTAACCGGGGATTTTTTTCATGCTTAGTTCTTATTTTTAGCCTCAATCCATTTTGCCATGTATTTTGTACTTTTTAAAGTGTGATGCTGCAATAAGCTTCCCATAAAATTATGCAAACGATGACTTTCAGCATCATTCAATAACGCATTGATTGCTGTTATTAATGCAGTCGAATATTTACTCAATTGATAACATTCATTCACAATCGTAACTCCATTTTTCTGGGCTTGTTTCCAAAGATTTTCATCCTGATACAAATCAACAGCTTTCTTTGCAAATTGCTCCACATCGTCTGTTATAAAACCATTCCATGATAAATTAGCGTGCATTGCTTCTGAACCAATGGTTGTAGTTACACTTGGCGTTCCGCATTGCATGGCTTCTAATAATTTACCTTTTAATCCGGCCCCAAAACGAATAGGCGCAAGCACAACTCTTGATTTTTTAACTATTTCGTTAGCATCTGCTGCTCTTCCCATAATAAAAAAACCATTTTTAGGCTGGTGCAATTGCAGTACTTTCTGCGAAGGATAAGCACCATATACTTCTAAAACAGCTTCAGGAAATTGCTTTTTAATCAAAGACCAAATGGTTTCTTTTAAATACTGAACCGTATTCCAGTTAGGTTCATGAAGAAAATTTCCGATGAAAACAAAATTTTTACGTTCTTCAAACAAAGGCAATTTCAACAGATCCAATTCAGACATTTCATATACCAGAAATGGTAAATAATACAATAAATCCGAATCGATTTTAAAAACCTCTTTTAAGATTTTCATCTCAAATTCAGAAATAATAAAAGATAAATCACATCTTAAAATACTGGCAATTTCCCGTTTTGCTATTTCTTCAGACAATAAATCTTTTAACTCAAAAATCCTGTTTTCTTTAAACGCTTTTTGCCTGGCCGTTCTTAAGCAATGCAAATCTTCGGTATCCAACAAACGAATCGCTTTTGGGCAATTCTCAGCAACCCTCCATCCAAATTGTTCTTCGATCATAAAACGATCAAACAAAACAACATCAGGGTTGAGCTCAATTATAAAATCATCAAAACTTGAATTATTAAGTTCTATTGATTTTTTCTCTACTCCAAATTCAGATAAATTGACCATAAAATCACTATCTAAAGCAGGGCTTGCAAATGTAATTTCGAATCCATTTTGTTTAAAAATAGAAATCAGTTGCATCATTCTTCCGCCCGCTGCAGACGAATTTGGTTCAGGCCAAACAGAGCCAATGATTAAAAGTTTTTTTATCTGATTCATTGCAAAATATTTCAAGCTACAAAATAATGCTTTTTTTGAGCGCAATCATACGATATTTACTGATTTTTAGTAATAAAAAACACTAATTTTGCAGTAACTAAAATGCCGGGAAATTATGTTAGGATTAAAATTAGCTACAGATCCTCGATGGGTAAATATCGTCGAGTCAAACATTGAAGAAATTTTAACTGATCATGCATGGTGCGAACAAAAAGCAGCTTCAAATGCAATCAGTATTGTTACCTATAATTCTGAATTAGAGGAATTAGTAACCGAAATGCTTGTAATTGCAAGAGAAGAACTGGAACATTTGCAAATGGTTCACGACGTAATAAAAAAACGTGGCCTTACTTTAGGCCGTGAACGAAAAGACCATTATGTAAATGAGCTTTTTAAATTCATGAAAAAAGACGGAAGCCGACGAGACGCTTTGTGCGATCGTTTATTGTTTTCAGCCATGATTGAAGCCCGAAGCTGCGAACGTTTTAAAGTGCTTTCTGAAAATATTAAGGATGAAGAATTAGCCAAATTCTATCGCGACCTAATGATTTCTGAAGCAGGACACTACACTACATTTTTAGGTTTTGCCAGAAAATACCAGGACAATATCGACATCGATAAACGATGGAAAGAATGGATTGAATACGAAAGATCTATTATTACCAATTATGGTAAAAAAGAAACCGTACACGGATAATTTATACTTTTTAATTTCTATTTTCATTTTACCTAAATACCACAATTGGTTATGTCAACAAATAAAACGAAGTCTATTTTATTAAAAACGGCTAAATACCTGGGAATTACTTTTGTTGTTATTATTGGGTTATTATTTTTAACCCCTATTATTTTTGCAGATAAAATCAAAGAGCAAATTAAAAAGACAGCAAACGAAAGACTAAGTGCCGAATTGAATTATTCAGATGTTTCAGTTTCGTTTTTTCATCACTTTCCTTCGTTAACCTTAACCTTAAACGACCTAAGCCTTAATGGATCAGCCCCTTATAAAAGCGAAAAATTCATTACGGCAAAAGAGGTTTCTTTTGGGATAAATGTAGCCAGTTTAGTATTTAGCAAAGAAGTAAAAATTGACCAGATTTATTTATCCGATTCATTTATCAATGTAAAAGTAAATGCAAAAGGCGAAGCAAATTACAACGTTTACAAATCATCTTCGCAGGCAACAGACACAAAAGACAGTACTGATGCTGACTCATCGCTAAAACTTGAAAAAATTGAAATTTTAAACAGTAAAATAATTTACGATGACCTATCTACCAAAGTTCATTTTGATGCTTTTGGATTTAATTATTTAGGAAAAGGAGATTTAACTAAGGCTGTTTTTGATTTGTATTCGAAAGCTAAAATCGAAAAATTAAATATCGTTTACGAAGATGAACCTTACTTAATGAATAAAAAAATCGATGCCGACTTAATCACTAAAGTAAATGTAAACTCATTATCTTTCTTTTTTCAACAGAACAACCTGAAAATCAATCAGCTTTTGGTTGATTTTAAAGGAAAATTTGACTTTTTGAAAGACGGATACAATATGGATTTTGTTATTAAATCTGACAACAGCAAGCTTTATGATGTTTTTACCGCTTTTCCTCCAAAGTATATCACCTGGTTATCTAAAGCTGAATTAAAAGGAAATACCAATCTCCTTTTAACTTTAAAAGGAAATTATATCGCTTCGAAAAATATTGCACCCGATCTTAATTTAGATGTAAAAATAGATAGCGGATTTGTAAATTATAACAAAAGCGCTTTTCCGGTTTCTAACTTAAATTTAGAGATTAAAACAAAGGTTCCATCTTTAAATCCGGACCTTGTTATTGTTGATGCAAAAAACTTATCTTTAAACATTAATCAGGATTATTTAAAATCGAAATTCTATGTTAAAGGAGTAAACACTCCGGATATTAATGCCGACTTTAAAGCTAAAATAGATCTTGAAAAATTAATTACAGCCTTAGGAATTCCTGATATTGTCCTAAAAGGAACTTTAACAGGAGATGCAAAAGCAAACGGAAAATTTGATCAGAAAAACAAACTTTTCCCCATTACAAACGGCATTATCGATCTGGAAAACGGATATTTAAAAACACCATATTACCCAAATCCAATTACCAACATTACCATCAAATCTAAAATCAACAATCAAAAAGGAACTTTTGATGATTTGAAAGTGAGCCTAAAACCCACCCAATTTACTTTTGAAGGTAAACCCGTTTTTGTAGAAGCAGATTTGAGTAATTTTAACGATCTGACTTATGATATAAAAGCCAAAGGCGAACTTGACGTAAACAAAATCTATAAAGTTTTCTCTCAAAAAGGACTTGATTTAGATGGTTTTGTAAAAGCAGATTTAGTTTTGAAAGGCAAACAAAGCGATGCCGAAAAAGGAAACTACAGCAAACTCCACAACAAAGGGACTCTTGAACTTAGAAATATTGGCATAACATCAGAATACCTGCCAAAGAAATTCATCATTAAGGAAGGTATTTTTAAAATCAATCAGGATAAAATGTCATTTAATAATTTTCTCGCTGCTTACGGTCAGTCAGATTTTAGGATGAATGGTTATTTGCAGAATGTTTTCAATTACGTCACCACAAATACAGGCGTTTTACGAGGATCTTTTAAAGCTACATCACAATATATTAATGTTGATGAGTTTATGTCGAGTACCCCTGCTAACACATCTGTAACGCAAACAAAAACTGAAACTCCTGCTCCGACTCAAAATGAAGTAAAACAATCCGGTGTAATTATAATTCCGACAAATTTGAACCTGAATTTTACAGCTAATGCTCAAAAAGTAAATTTCGATAAATTGAATCTTCAAAATGCAGTTGGAAATTTAAGCATGAACAAAGGAAAACTAAGCATGCAGAACACAGGCTTTAACCTGATTGGCTGCAATGTAGCCATGAATGCCAATTATCAAGCCGTTACACCTCAAAAAGCAAATTTTGATTTTAACATCAAAGCTTCTGATTTTGATATTAAAAAAGCATACAACGAAATTGAGGTTTTCCGAAAAATGGCCAGCGCTGCCGAAAAAGCACAAGGAATTGTCTCGGTGGATTACCAATTAAAAGGAAGATTAAACGGCAATATGGATCCGGTCTATCCATCACTTACAGGTGGCGGAACGCTTTCTGTAAAAGATGTAAAAGTAAGAGGATTGAAAATGTTTAATGCCGTGAGCAAAGCAACAAACTCTGAATCGATGCAAAATCCCGATCTTTCTAAGGTTGATATCAAAACCACAATTAAGAACAATATTATGACCGTAGAGCGCTTTAAATTTAAGTTTGCAGGCTTTAGACCAAGAATTGAAGGTACAACCAGCCTGGACGGAAAACTTAACTTAAAAATGCGCTTAGGACTGCCCCCTTTTGGCATATTCGGAATTCCGCTAACCGTTACAGGAACACAGGACAATCCCAAAATTAAATTAGGAAGAAAAACGGAAGATCTGGAAGAGACTCAGGATACTGAATAATAAAATTCACAAAAAAACAAAATTCAAATTCCAATTTACTCATATCTACCTTTGTCAAATTTTAAAAATGCGACAAAGGTTTTTTATTTTTGGCTATATTTGATAAAGTTATATTCTCATATATTATGGCTGTTCCGGCAAATAAAGAAGAATTGCAAATCGCAATCAAGACCAATTACGATAAGCTTAAAAAAGAATTATCAGGCATTCCTGTTGAATTAACCAACGTTTCAAACTTAGAAGGACATGCAAAAAACACCGTAATGAGCATTAATAATCTTATTTCTTATCTAACAGGCTGGGGAGAATTAGTACTCAAATGGAATACTATAAAAGACAACAAACAAATTGTAGATTTTCCCGAGACAGGCTATAAATGGAATGAGCTTGGAAAGCTGGCACAAAAATTCTATAAAGATTATGAAAAGGATGATTTTCTAACTTTATGCAATAAGCTGGACAGTACAGTTTCTAAGATTCTCTCTTTAATTGAACAAAAATCTAATACTGAATTATACGAAACCAGCTGGTACGAAAAATGGACATTTGGCAGAATGATACAATTCAATACCGCTTCTCCCTATACTAATGCCAGAGGCAGAATCCGAAAATGGAAAAAAGAGAACAATCTTTTATGATTCTAACCAACAAAAAGAAATTGAGAAACAAAGAGAAAACCTTTACCTAAAAGCCACAACAATACCGCCAAACCCAACAATTTCCAGGCCCAGGTCTTACCCCTTTTCCAGTCAGAGAATAACGAAATGATTTCCGCGTACTTTATTATAATGAAAATACTTGCTCCTATCAATGCAAACCATATAATTTCATTAAAATGAATATGCAAACCATATAAAAAAACTACTGCCAGAAAAAAAATAGTGACAAACTGCAGATAATAGTAGTTTTTAAAACTGTACCTATAATTCATTTTTGAAGACAATATCAGGAATGACAATAATAACAGACTTATCAATGCCGCTATTATATTATAAAAAATAGTATTACATTGAAACACAAGAATAGCAGCAATAAAAACTGTCATAACAGTACAAGCTGCAAGAGAATTAATACTTCTGGCTCTATAATCATTTTTGTAAGGCAGCAAAACAGGATATAGATATTTCTCTAACGAACGCCAAAAAGGCAATGCATACACAGCAGCAATTCCAAATACAACAATTTCATAATTATAAAAAACATCAACAGGAACTTTATACAACACATATCCCAAAGCCAATGTAACAATAATAGCCGGAAGAGATATTGTTTTTACTGTCTCCCAGGGATTTGTACCCCAAAATTTATTTTCTATTTCAAAAACATACTTTTTAACCCAATACTCTCTAGTAAATACAGCTGTAGACTGGCTCCATAACAAAAACAAACCCAAATGAATAACTACAGTTCGCAGTACAAACTCCTCAATAAGACATCCGTAAATTATACAAGCCGCACCTATCAGGAATAATTCATAAGTAAGCAAAGCCGGCGAAAACAAAAACCTAAATAAAGGCGCCAACCCCCTAATAAATACATCAATAAGTAAACTCCAATATTTTTTAAACAAAGCAATGATTGCGCAAACAGCAATAAATGCAGACAAATAAAACATCCAGTTTGTAAGCAATTGAGTTTTCATCCAAAACTGAACCGTAGAATCTTTAGGCGGAGAGTAAACTATACGAGAATTGGCATAAATTGCGTTTGCCAGTTGATTCCTTACACTATCATTAATTACAGAAAACTGATTCTTGTGTTTTTCCCAATATGCATCAGCATCAGAACCACCTTTTTGCAATACCGCAAATTCATATAAAATCTTTTTTTGAGTATCATTTAAAGAAATGATTTGTTCGGCAGGATAAATTTCTTTTGCAAACAGACTTGTACAGAAAAGAAATAAAAGGAAAACTATTTTTTTCAAGGCTTAGAGAGATTAGTCCAATCAAAAATACAAATATATAGTGGAAAAAAATTTAAAATTAAAATTCCAAAATCCAATAATAAAAATATTGCGATTACTCTTTAAACTAACAGTCAAACACAATAAACTTAAATTTGCCTATAAAACAAAAAACCCGTTTGCCAGGGCAAACGGGTTTTGTAATAAGTAATCTAATGATTATGCTTCGAATGGAAGGATAGATACATAAGATTTGTTATCTCTTTTCTTTTGGAACTTAACAACTCCAGCTACTCTTGCGTGTAGTGTGTGATCTTTACTGATGTAAACATTTTCACCTGGATTGTGTTTTGAACCTCTTTGTCTAACGATGATGTTCCCAGCAATAGCAGCTTGACCTCCAAAAATCTTAACGCCTAAACGTTTTGATTCTGATTCTCTACCATTCTTCGAACTACCGACACCTTTCTTGTGAGCCATGACGTATGAGTTTAAATATTGTTATTATTCTTTAGTAGCTTCTTTTTTTGCTTTTGGAGCTGCTTTTTTAGCTTTAGGAGCTTCTACTTCTTCAGTAGCTGCTTCTTCTGCCACAACTGCTTTTTTAGCTGCTGCTTTTTTAGTTCCTCCTGCTGCAGTAATACCTTCAATTACAATTTGAGTAAGATATTGTCTGTGACCATTTCTCTTTTTGTATCCTTTTCTTCTTTTCTTTTTGAAAACGATAACTTTATCTCCTTTTAAGTGTTGTAACACTTTAGCTTCTACTGAAGCACCTTCTATAGCTGGGGCGCCTAAAGTTACGTTTCCGTTATCGTCTAATAAAAGAACTTTGTCAAAAGAAACTTTTGAACCTTCTTCGTTAGTCAAACGGTTAACATAAACCTTTAAGTCTTTGCTTACTTTGAATTGTTGCCCTGCTATCTCTACGATTGCATACATACCAAATTGATTTATTGATTTTTAAGGTTGCAAATATACAATTAATAATTTACTGTGCAATCTCTTATTCTAAAAATATTTATTTCCTTTTAAAGTCTGTTTTTCAGGGCATTTCACGTCTTAAAAAGACACATTTTACCACAAAACACTGTTAAAGTATCATCAAAACAGAGCTAATCCTTATTTGATAATTAAAAAAAGCTAATTTTGATGTAACGATAATCAACTCTTGGCTACCTACATATATAGGTAAATAAAAATTATTAATCTTTATGAAAAAATCAATAATGATGTTAAGTGCAGCACTAATGCTCGGTGGAGTGGCTCATGCTCAAAAGGTAGCTTTTGAAGAATACAATTTAGATAACGGTATGCATGTTATTTTGCATAACGACCCATCGGCTCCCGTTGTAATTACCTCAGTTATGTACCATGTAGGATCAAAAGACGAGCGTCCTGACCGAACTGGTTTTGCGCATTTCTTTGAGCATTTATTATTTGAAGGAACACAAAATATAAAACGCGGCGAATGGATGAAAATCGTAACGGCAAACGGCGGAGTAAACAACGCCAATACTTCTGACGACAGAACGTACTATTACGAAGTTTTTCCATCAAACAGCCTGGAACTTGGTTTGTGGATGGAATCTGAAAGATTAATGCATCCTATTATTAATAAAATTGGGGTCGAAACACAAAACGAAGTTGTAAAAGAAGAGAAAAGAATGCGTTATGACAATCAGCCTTACGGAAACATACTTCCTGAGGTAAAGAAAAACATGTTCAAAAATCATCCGTATCGCTGGACGACTATCGGTTCTATGAAAGATCTCGATGCTGCAACACTCGAAGAATTTCAGGCTTTTAATAAAAAGTTCTATACTCCAAACAATGCAGTTTTAGTGGTTGCCGGAGATTTTGACAAGGTAAAAACCAAAGAATGGATCCAGAAATATTTTGCCCCAATTCCGAGAGGTGAAGAAGTTAAAAAACAAACTTTTGTCGAAGAACCAATCAATGAGACTATAAAAGCGACTTACGAAGATCCGAATATTCAGATTCCTATGATTGTTGCTTCTTACAGAACACCTTCTATGAAAACAAGAGACGCGAGGGTTTTAGACCTTATTTCTTCTTATTTAAGTGACGGGAAAAGTTCTAAACTGTACAAAAAAATAGTCGATGACAAAAAAATGGCGCTCCAGATTGGTGCCGTTGGTTTTAGCCAGGAAGACTACGGAATGTACATTTTGTATGGTCTGCCAATGGCACCCAATACAACAGCAGATATCTTAAAAGAAATGGATGAGGAAATTGTAAAAATTCAAACCGACCTGATCTCTGAAAAAGACTATGAAAAATTACAAAACAAATTCGATAATAATTTTGTGAATGCAAATGCTAGTGTAGAAGGAATTGCTGAAAATCTGGCTTCGTATTATTTGCTTTATGGAGATGTAAATTTAATCAATACTGAAATTGATATTTACCACTCTATCACCAGAGAAGAAATCAGGGAAGTGGCCAAAAAGTATTTAAACCCAAATCAACGTTTGATTTTAGACTACATTCCTTCGACTAAAACCCAAAACTAAGCCTATCGAATCATGAAAAAAATACATACATTTTTAATCCTTTTATTCCTGACTGGAATTATGCAAGCACAAAATCGTCCACAACCAAAACCAGGCCCTTCGCCAGTAGTCAATATCAAAAAACCGCAAACTTTTGTTTTGGCAAACGGCATGAAAGTTCTGGTCGTTGAAAATCATAAATTACCAAGAGTAAGTTTTAATCTCACTTTAGACAACGCTCCTTTTACAGAAGGAAACAAAAAGGGTGTTGATGAGTTAACAAGCAGCTTAATTGGCAACGGAACAAAAAAAACCACCAAAGAAGCTTTTAATGAAGAAATTGATTTTTACGGAGCAAACATTAATTTCTCAGCCTCAGGCGCTTATGCGAGTTCACTTTCTAAGTACTCAGGACGCGTTTTAGAGCTTTTGGCCGAAGGTGCTTTACAACCTAATTTCACCCAAACTGAATTTGATAAAGAAAAAGCAAAATTACTTGAAGGCCTTAAAGCCGATGAAAAAAGCGTTCCCGCAATTGCAAGCCGCGTTGTAGACGTTTTAGCTTTTGGAAAAAATCATCCGGCAGGAGAATATCTTTCAGAAGAAACAGTAAAAAATGTTACACTTGAAGATGTTCAGAAAAATTATGCCACTTATTTTGTTCCTGAAAATGCCTATCTGGTTATTATTAGCGACATTAAATTTAAAGAAACCAAAGCAGCTGTAGAAAAACTTTTTGGAGGATGGAAAAAACAAGCCGCTCCAAAAAATACTTATCCAAATCCGGAGAATGTCTCTCAGCTTCAAATTGATTTTGTAGATGTTCCAAATGCAGTGCAATCTGAAATTTCATTGGTAAATACCGTGAATTTAAAAATGAGCGATCCTGATTTTTTCCCGGCTGTAATTGCCAATCAAATTTTAGGAGGAGACTTCAACAGTTACCTGAACATGAATTTACGCGAGCAGCACGCCTGGACATATGGCGCAAGCTCGAGTATTGGAGCAGGAAAATATGTTACCAAATTCAAAGCTTCATCTGCCGTTAGAAACACCGTTACAGACAGCGCAGTAGTTCAGTTCATAAAAGAAATCAAACGAATCAGAACAGAAAGAGTTCCGCAGGAAGTTTTAAGAAACGTAAAAGCAGGATACATAGGCCGATTTGTAATGCAAGTTGAAAAACCACAAACTGTTGCCCGATATGCCCTGAATATTGAAACCGAAAAATTACCAGCTGATTTTTATGAAAAATATATTCAAACCATAAACAATGTTACCGCAGACGACATTTACCGCGTTGCCAACAAATATTTCTTACTGGACAATATGCGAATTGTAATTGCAGGAAAAGGTTCTGATGTAATTACAGGTTTAGAAAAACTTCAAATTCCTATTTTCTATTTCGACAAATACGGAAATTCTGTAGAAAAACCAGCTACTAATAAAGAAGCTCCAGCAGGAATTACAGCAAAAGCCGTTTTCGAAAATTACCTTAAAGCCATTGGCGGAGAAAAAGCAGTTTTAGCTGTTAAAACCCTCTCAATGACCGGAACTACAACTGTACCTCAGGCTCCGGGCCCTCTTACTTTTACTTCTAAATTAGATTCTAAAGGAAAAATGATGGTTTCGCTTGCTATGGGAACTATGAATTTAATGAAACAGGTGGTAAACGAAAAAGGAGCATATATTGAGCAACAAGGACAACGCAAAAACCTTGAAGGTGCCGATCTTGCTGATATGAAAGCCAGCGCTGCTCCCTTTGAAGAATTACAATTACAAAAAAGAACAGATTTAAAAGTAGAAGGAATCCAACCCATAAACGGCAGTGATGCCTATGTAATAAAAGATGGCAAAACAACCTATTACTACGATGTAAAATCAGGCTTAAAAACAGCTAAAGGCAAAGTTCGTGAACAAGGCGGAAATTCATCTTCTCAAATAACAAACTTCAATGATTACAGAGAAGTAAAAGGCATAAAAGTTCCTTTTAACTTAGTTCAGAATGTAGGTTTTGAACTGGATATTAAAATGTCTGAGATCAAGATTAATGAAGGAGTTTCTGAGAAAGATTTTTTATAGAGTCGAAACCCACGACCCTTCGACTTCGCTCAGGGTGACATGCGATAAAAGCAAGAAAGGCTGTCGATTACGACAGCCTTTCTTGTTTAATTACTCAACATCCAGATAAGGATTTAGAATTTCGGCTAATTCATTCAACCAGTAAAAAGCATTTTCGAGATTTGTTTTCTCGGTTTCCAGTGTTTCACATTCCCGCATTAAACTCAAGGCAAGCATATAATTTACTTGTCGGATTGTTTTTGCCATTAGTTTAGCGTCGATAGAATTGTTGAAGAAATAGGCTAATCTCAATTCTGTTTCTTTTGAAAGGGTGTTTGTACTCATAATTTGACGGTTAAGGAGTAAAAAGCCCGCATAGCTTAGATGTCCTACGCCGTCAAAGCGTTGTGGTTGTTTCCAATACCACCACCATACCACACGGGCAAAATTTCTTTGATTTCATATTTTTGACATTTTAGGACTACGAAGATAGCCAAAACTTTAAAAATAAGTAAGAATTTTCATAAAAAATAATATAACTCATCACTCTTTTTGTCATTCCGAGGAACGAGGAACCTCCGCAAGAAATTAACGCAAAGTTTTTTCTCTAAGTTGTTGAGCTACTTGTGGAGATCCCTCGTTCCTCGGGATGACAAGATTGCGGATACAATGATTGCGAACACAATGATTGCAGATACAATGATTGCGGACAAAATGATTGTAATTACTTTGTGTGAAATATTTTCATCATAATTTTCAAAACCTCCGCCTTTGAACCTCTGCACCTTTGAACCTTTCTCAACAACAAAGATATTCAATTTCAATCTTTTATTTCTTCGCCGACAAATAAACTCCTATCAAAATAATAAACGCTCCAAAAAACTGAATTGGAGTCAGCATTTCGTTATCTAATAATCCCCAAAAGAAAGCCACTATCGGAATCAAATAAGTTACTGATGTCGCGAAAACAGGCGAAGACATTTGTATTAGTTTAAAAAACAAAACATTCGCAATTCCGGTTCCTAAAACTCCCAGAATCATAACGAAGAAAACAGAATGTTGGGTTATATCTAAACTTATTCTTTGAGAAATATCGGTTGTACTTAAGATAATCAAAGCAGGAATAAGCAAAACAGCAAAATTTCCGGTTGTAATACTCACTGAATTCAGATCAGAAAGATATTTCTTGATTAGATTGACATTGATTGCATAACAGATGGTAGCAATTACAACCAAAATAACATAATAGTAATCCTGCCCCGGATGAGCTGATGCGCCGCTTAAAACCAGAAGCAAACAACCTATCAAACCAACAAAAACCCCAAGAACCTGTCGTTTTTGAAATTGAATTCCAAAAATGATTATTCCTAAGACCAAAGTATTCAGAGGCGTAAGCGAATTTAAAATCGCTACGATCGAACTATCGACCTGAGTTTCGGCAATGGCAAAAAGAAAAGCCGGAGTAAAGGTTCCGAAAACAGAAGTTATGGCAACAAATTTCCACTGGCGACGTGAAATTTTCTTTAGGCTATTAAAACCAAAAATCAACAAAAACAAAGCTGCAAAAATAATTCGGAACGAACCTACCTGAATCGCCGTTAAACCAACGAGGCCTCTTTTTATTAAAATAAAAGAACTTCCCCAAATAAGCGAAAGAACAAACAAATAAACCCACTTTAATTGCTTTGCATCCATAAATACCATTTTGATGCAAATTTGTAATAATTTTATGAACTGACCTCCTCCTTTTTATTAATTTTGCAGGGAATACAACTTATCAATTTAAAAATCATATATAATGAAATTTACAAAGATCATAGCCGCTTTCGCCATCGCAAGTTTAGTATTAGTAAGCTGCAAAAAAGAAGAAGATAAAAACCTTGCCAATATAAAATCTGTAAATACAGCTGCAAAAGAACAAAAAGCAATTGCTGCTGAAAATGTACAAACGGCAAGTTTCGAAATCGAAGGAATGACTTGTGCCATGGGATGCGCCAAAACAATCGAAAAAGAATTATCTGATCTTGACGGAGTAGAAAAAGCAACTGTTGATTTTGATAAAAAAACTGCCACCGTTGTATTTGATAAAACAGTTCAAAACCAAGACAGCTTTACAAAAGTAGTTGAGGCAACCGGAGATGGAAAAACATATAAAGTTTTGAATTTTAAGTCTTAACTTCTAAATTTAAAAGTGAAAAAGGCGTTCAAATTTGAACGCCTTTTTCACTTTTAAATTTGTTAAAAATTTGCTTTAATTCACAATCTAGATGTTCTAAATTTCTTATAGAAATAATTATTTTAATTTATGATGGACAATTCAGAAGTATATAATAACGAGATAGAAAAAATAAAATTAATAATTAATAAACCCAAATCAGATGATTCAATTTTATGCATTTTATTATTCAGGGACTATTTAACGAAATTATTTATATGGAAGAAAAAATTAGGAAATGATTCTGAATTCATAAAACACAAAGAATCACATAACCTTTTTCTAGAATTATCTCCTATTTTAGGTATTAAATTAAAATCTTTAGATGAATTTAAAAATGATTTAAAAAATACTGGTATAGAAACCAATGGAACCAGATTCTTTGACGATATTTTCATATATTCAATTGTTCATTGGAACATGTTTAAAGATTTTAAAGAAGTAAAGAGAGAAAACCTTTTATCTCCATACGATTCTGTTTCAAAACTATTAGAACGAACAAAATATATTTATATCCATAATGGTTCATTTGAAATCGGCAATTTTACATTTAGTAGTATAGAAAAATACAACAGTTTTTCATTGCCTTCTATAGATGATGACTTTTTAGAGTTTGTAGAAAGAAAATACACTCAAAAGATTCCTAATCAAAAAGAAATAAACATTTTATGGAAAGAATTTAATAAGCACTAACTCTAGCAGATTATCTTAATAAGAAACAAAAAAAGGATCCAAATTGGATCCTTTTTATATACTTTTATTTCCACTTTAAAGTTTCCATCAATCTTTGCATGTCATTTTTGATATAACTCGCAGCCGGCATAATCGAATCGAAGTTTGGTTTTGCATAAAAATAAACTGATCCTGTTATAAAATGTTTTGTACTGTCTGTTACGTAAAACTGAGAGTTTGTAGCCGCATTTCCGTCTACCTGATAAAACATTCCGTAAACCTTTTTTTGAGGGTTTAAATAAGGCTGTTCTAATATATCATCGGCTTTTATGACGTGTTCGTAGGTCAATTTTTGAGCATCTTTCAACAATTTCTCAATATTGCCGTTTACAGGTTTATATGTTAAGTAAATTGTCGCTTTCATTTTAGGATAGGTGATCGCAAATCCGCAATCTTTTTCACCTTTTATCACAGCTCCCTCATTCATCTCAAAGGCAAACGGGCAATTGTTTTCAAAATTAACATATTTAGCTTCCGGATAATCTAAACGAAGAAAACCTGATGGCTTAGGCACCACATCATCTTTACAACTTAAAACAGTCAATGCCAGTAAAATTGTCGCTATTGAAATTGTTTTTTTAAACATTTAATCTATTGTTACTTTTATTTGTTTTACACGCTTTTTATCTACTGCTTCTATAGTGAAGACACAATTCTCAAAAGCTACTTTTTGATCTTTTTTAGGAAAATTACCCAAAATTTCTAATATAAATCCCGCTAATGTCTCAGCTTCTCCTTTATGCGACTCAAAAACATCTTCATTAACATCAACGATTCTATAAAAATCTTTCATGTTTATTTTCCCCTCAAAAAGAAAGTTTTTTTCGTCGATCTGTGAGTAATTCAGGTTTTCATCATCAAACTCATCACTAATATCGCCTACTATTTCTTCAATAACATCCTCCAGAGACACTAATCCTGAAGTCCCGCCATATTCATCGACTACAATTGCCAGGTGGCTTTTAAGGCTCTGAAAATCCTTTAATAAATTATCCAGTTTTTTATTCTCAGGAACAAAAAAAGCTTCTCTTACCAAAGAAGTCCAGTCGAATTCATCATTATCAATATGCGGCAATAAATCCTTAACAAACAAAACTCCTTCTATCTGATCGATATTATCTCGATAAACCGGAATTCTCGAAAACCCTTTTTCAATTATTTTAGGGCAAATTGCCGAAAATGATTCTGATATTTCTAACGCAAAAATATCAATCCTCGGACTCATTACCTGCTTTGTATCTGTATTTCCAAAAGAAACAATTCCCTCTAATATTTTTTGCTCTTCACTTGAAGTTCCTTCAGAATCAGTAAGTTCTAAAGCCTGCGAAAGCTGATTTATAGAAAAACTGTTTTTTTGTTTCCCTAATTTGTTATGCAAATATAATGTTACACTGCGCATAGGTAAACTTATTGGCGACAGTAATGTATCTAAAACAGCGATTGGATATGCGATACGCTTTGCAAATTTCACATTGTTTCTGCTTGCATAAACTTTGGGTAAAACCTCTCCAAATAACAGAATAAAGAAAGTAACCACAATAATCTCCAAAATAAACTTAAGCGCAGGAGAACTTACATTGGCAAAAATATTTTGCCCTATAAATGAAAACAAAATAACTACTCCAATATTAAAAAAGTTATTAGCCACTAATAAGGTCGCTAAAAGTTTTTTGGGTTTATCTAAAAGATTAGAAATAATTTTCCCTTTCGGATTATTTTCATTTAAAGTTTCATCGATATCTTTTTGAGAAAGAGAAAAAAGTGCTACTTCGGCACCTGAAACAATTGCCGACAAAAACAGCAAAATAAATATTCCGACAAAACCAATTATTAAATTGATGTCTATTGTGGTATTAAAAAATAAACTGGGCTCCGGGTCCAAACTAAAAAAGATTAATTAAACATTCAAAAAGGCAAATCATTTATAGGCAAGCCTTCATTCGTCGCATCAAAGTTAGTGTTTTTTGCTGGTTCTGATTCCTGATGTGGTTTATGATTTCCAGTTTCTTTTTTGGTAGTCAAGAAAGTAAACTCGGTAACCTGAATTTCAGTAGTATATTTTGTTGTACCATCCTCAGCTTGCCACTGACGCGATTTTATACGTCCTTCAACATATATCTTATCTCCTTTAGAAAGATATTTTTCGCAAATTTCGGCAGCTTTATTGCGCACAACTAAATTATGCCACTCTGTTGAAGTTATTTTTTCATTGGTGGTTTTATTAATATAAACCTCATTTGTAGCCAATTGAAAACGACCTATACAGTTTCCGCCATCAAAATAATGCATTTTTACATCATCGCCCAAATGGCCAATTAGCATCACTTTATTTAATGTTCCATTCATAGTTTTATAGTGGTATTTACCCCAAAGATACATTTTTTTAGCAATTTATTTCTTGCTTTTCTATAAAATTATAAATCACAACAGGAAAAGGAAAAGTTTTTAATTCGTTGGCATTCAAACCGTTTTCGATTATTTCTGCAATTTTAATCTTCCAAAACTGAATATGAAGATGTTGATGCGAAAGCTTATGGATAACAGTCGTTTCATTACATTCTTCTATACCTAATATAGTGTAAGAAGGAAAAACATCATTTCTGACCGCGTTTGAAACCATATCAAAATCAACAATTTCTGTAGTTTCTAAAAGAGGAAACTCATATAAGTTGTGCCAGATTCCTTTTGCCGTTCTTTTTTGAATTAAAGTATTTCCGGAAACATCTTCTAAAATTAAATAATTAAAGAAGCGATTGGTTACTTTAAGCTTTTTTGATTTTACCGGCAAAACCGATACTTTCTTTTTTTGCAAAGCCGCACAGCTATCATTAAAAACACATATAGAACAATCCGGACTTTTAGGCACGCATTGCAAGGCGCCAAACTCCATCATCGCCTGATTAAAAATTGCAGGGTTATCTTTTGGCATTAATTCATGTGCCAGCTCCGTAAATTCTTTTTTTGTTGCCGGAAGAGAAATATCGGATTCGATATTAAAATAACGCGAAAGCACACGAAACACATTTCCGTCGACTACAGGAACAGCTTCATTATAAGAAAAAGAAGCAATTGCCGCCGCTGTATATTCGCCAACTCCTTTTAGTTTTAATAGCTCCTTATAATTAGGAGGAAAAATTCCGTTTAGCTCGTTTGCGACATATTGAGCCGTTTTATGCAAGTTTCTGGCACGGGAATAATACCCTAATCCCTGCCAAAGTTTCAAAACCTGCTCTTCTGAGGCATTTGCCAAATCAAATACAGTAGGAAATTCCTGTGTAAAAGCAAAAAAATAAGGCATTCCCTGCGCAACTCTAGTCTGTTGCAACATAATTTCTGAGAGCCAAATATGGTACGGATTGGCCGTTTTTCGCCATGGCAAATCACGTTTGTTTTGTAAATACCATTTTATCAATATGTTAGAAAAATTCATTGCAAAATACTTAGAATACAAAAGTAAATGTTTATGTAATTAAAATTTAACGAATTAGCTTGATTAATTATTTTTTTAATTCCTATATTTGCAAACTCAAAAAAATAGTACACCATTTATAAAATAAAATAGGAAAGAAAATGACGAAAGCAGATATCGTAGCGAAAATTTCAGAGAAACTAGGTCTTGAAAAAGGAGATGTTCAAGCAACAGTAGAAACTTTTATGGAAGAAGTTAAAACTTCATTAGAAACTGGAGACAATGTTTACCTAAGAGGATTTGGTAGTTTTATCGTAAAAACCAGAGCTGAAAAAACAGGTAGAAACATTTCTAAAAACACCACTATCAAGATTCCAGCACACAACATTCCTGCGTTTAAACCTGCAAAAGTTTTTGTAGAAGGAGTAAAAACAAATAACGAAGCAAAATAATACTATTAATTAATCATAAAATCGACACGATATGCCAAGTGGTAAAAAAAGAAAGAGACATAAGGTAGCTACGCACAAAAGAAAAAAAAGAGCGAGAGCTAACCGTCACAAAAAGAAAAAGTAGTTTTAAACTACTTTTTTCTTTTTAAACGTTCATTGAAATTGGAATTTAGTCTTAGTACACAGTCACAGTGCGCAGCTTAAAACTGCCAGCTGAAACTGAACACTATTAACTAAAATTCCCCCGGGTTCAATACCTGTTAAAAAATATTGTTTAATCCATCTGTAGATAAGATTTTAGATTTTAGATTTCAGATTTTAGATTTTTTTTAAATCTATGCTCTTCTCTCTATACTCTATTTTCTGAAAAAACAGATAAAAATTTACAGTGTGAATAAAGAATTAATCATTAGATCTAGTTCTGAAGCCGTAGATTTTGCCTTATTAAAAGATGGAAAACTAATTGAATTACACAAGGAAGAAGAGAAAAGCAACTTTCAGGTTGGTGATATTTTTATTGCCAAAATACGAAAACCCGTTGCCGGACTTAATGCTGCTTTTGTAAATGTAGGCTTCGAAAAAGATGCCTTTTTGCATTATCATGATTTAGGACCTAACTTAGCTTCTCAACTGAAATTCATAAAACTTGTAAGCGCAGGTAAAATAAAAGATTTCTCCCTAAAAACCTTTCAGTTTGAAAAAGAGATTGACAAAGATGGCATCATTACTGATATTTTAAGTGCCAATCAATCTGTTTTAGTTCAAGTTGTAAAAGAACCTATATCTACCAAAGGTCCAAGAATAAGCGCTGAGCTTTCATTGGCAGGAAGATTTATTGTTCTCGTTCCGTTTTCTGACCGCGTTTCTATTTCACAAAAAATAGAAGACAAAAAGGAAAAGGATCGTCTAAAAAAACTTGTTCTATCTATCAAACCAAAAGGATTTGGTGTTATTGTTCGCACAGTAGCCGAAGGCAAAAACGTAGCCGAATTAGAAAAAGATTTGCAGAACCTGCTTGGCAGATGGACTGCAATGTGTAAAAAATTACCAACTGCTCATCATCCTTCAAAAGTATTAGGAGAGCTCAACAGAGCTTCTTCGATATTAAGAGATGTATTCAATGATACCTTTAGTGGTATTCAGATAGATGACGAAGAGTTGTACCATCAAACGAAGGAATATCTGCAAGAAATTGCACCTTCAAAACAATCGATTGTTAAGTTTTATCAATCAAATGACACTCCAATTTTCGAGAAATACAATATAGAGAGACAAATCAAAACTTCATTTGGACGTACCGTCTCCATGAGTAAAGGCGCATATCTTATCATCGAACATACTGAAGCTCTTCACGTTATAGACGTAAACAGCGGAAACCGTTCGAATAAGGCGACTAATCAGGAAGATACCGCCATGGAAGTAAATATGATTGCTGCCGCTGAAATTGCCAGACAACTTCGTTTGCGTGATATGGGCGGAATAATCGTAGTAGATTTTATCGATATGTCTAATCCTGAAAACAGGAAAGTCTTGTTCGACTTCTTGCGAGAAGAAATGAGCGACGATAAAGCAAAGCATAAAATCTTACCGCCTAGTAAATTTGGCTTGGTTCAAATTACCAGACAACGCGTAAGACCAGAAGTAAATATTAAAACCAGAGAAGAAGATCCAAACAATGAACATGGCGAAATTGAAGCGCCAATTTTGATCATTGACAGAATCGCATCTGATCTGGACAGAATTTTAAAAACCCACAAGGGTGTTGTGCTTAATGTACATCCGTTTGTGGCTGCATACCTCAGTAAAGGTTTTCCATCATTACGTTCAAAATGGTTTTTTGAACATAAGAAATGGGTGAAAATCATACCTCGTGACGCTTACACGTACTTAGAATACCATTTCTATGATAAAAAAGGAAATGTTATTTCAGAATAAAAAACAAAAACCGCCTCTCGAAAGACTGGCGGTTTTTTTGTGCATTAAAATCACCTTCAACAACCTTGATACCTTATTATTACATAAAAAAAACTTTTAATAGCAATAAGAAAAAAGGCACCCGATTAAGTTTACTAAAGTTTATTAATTATTAATTTTATAAACATATGCAAACGAATACAGAACCTAAATTCTTATATATAAAAAAGATCAATTACTATTTCGTAATCATTCTTTTGTTTTTCAATTTAAGGATAACAGCTCAAAATGATACTATTTTTAAGTACAACACTAACAACTATTCGGAATTATGCGAGGCAAAATGGTATAACGAGAATGGCAGCCTCATTACAACTAAAAAAATTACTCCACAGGAGGACCGCAGAGCATTATTAAAACCTATGAAATTTTCTTCTGACCAAAAATCTTTTAACAAAGAATATATCGACATGAGTCCTGCTTTTTACATCTCCTACTCGATTACAACAAAAAGTCAGTTAACCGGGGGACTGGAATTTTGTTTGGATTGCCAAAATGATAACAAACTCCTTATTGGTTTAGGTTATGGAATTACCCGATATGATGGCGACACCTATGGTCTAGTTGATTATCATTTGTCGTATAATCTAACTGAAAAGTGGCTTTTCGCAAAAATTGGAGGCTCAAATAAAAATGCGTATGCTATTGCCGGCTTAACAATTTTTAATTTGCTAGATCTGGGATTAGGCTATTCCGTTCCCTTTAATACAGCAACCATTCCCGTAATAAAAGGTTTCACTTTTGGAGCCACTATTAGATTTACCGATAACGACAATCTCCGTTTAAATTTCAATTATTAACCCTTCTATTCTCCTTAATTTCAATTCTTTTGCAAATTCATTTTCAAAAAACCAACAGATATCACTTTTCTAATCTTAAACCATCAAACTAAATGCTACTCAGAACAAGCCCGTATTCATATTTCAAAAATAATCTTTACTGCTTCTTAATAGTTTCAATATTGTTTGTAGGCAAAGCATCTGCTCAAAACGACAGTATCTTTTTTGATTCAAATTGGAAAATATCCAACAAAGAAACTGCCACTTACTATAGGACCAAGCCCTTAAAGATAAAGACCAAAGATGCTGTAGGTTATAAAATAAAAGATATTGATTCTCTTTATGTAATTAACGATTATTACGTAAAAAGCAACAAATTACAATTTCAGGGTTTTTCAAAAGACTACGACGGTGAATATTTAGTTGGCAATGCAAAATGGTATAATGAAAACGGCAGTAAATCCGACGTAAGAGAGTTCAACTACAGAAATAACAATAACGCACCACGATTTAGAATACCAGAGTGGCCAATTATCTACTTAGGATATTCTATTGCAACCAAAAGTCAATTTACTGGCGGGCTCGAATTTTGTTTGGATTGTAAAGAAGAAAACAAACTTTTTCTAGGTTTAGGATATGGGATTACCAGTTATGATGGTAGCTATTATGGTTTACCTGATGTGCATTTATCATATAATATTCAGAAAGCCTTATTTGTAAAAGCTGGTAGTTCAGATAAAAACGCTTATGCGTTGGCGGGTGTTACCTTTTTAAATGCAATAGATCTGGGCTTTGGCTATTCAACTACATTCAATAAAGAAAAACCACCAGTACTTAAAGGTTTTACCTTTGGGCTTACTTTTAGATTTACCAATAACAAAAATGTCTATGGTCATTTAAAAATGTTCTAATCGCATTTACTCTCTCACAATCTCAATTTTTCGTCTAATTTCATTTCCGGAAGCATCAACAACTGTAATATGATGTATACCTGCACTTGGCGAAACTGGCAATTCATGAAATGTTTTTGTAGTTGCTTTATAAACATCGTCAACATACCAAAACAATTCTTTATCTCGTTCAGAATAAGCTACTTTTAGAATTACAGGCTGCACTTCGCTATTAAAATTCTTCGTTAAATAGATTTTGCTATTTGCTTTGGGATAAATAAAATCCATTGTTGTGGTTTGCGTTCCCTGACAATCTTCTTTAAAAGGAGGCAGAGGCAAATACTCTATATGCTGGCTTTTGTAATACCAAGCCATTACCGGAGGCAAAACAAACCAATTTTTAGTGATTATATTATCGATACTTTCGCAACTGCTATTGACCTGAAATTTTTCGGTTTTATCTAAATGCACTTTTTTATGATAGGGACAAACAACAGTAGATTTTCCTTTTTTAGAAACCCATTGTTTGATTTTGGGGCATTCTTCTTTAGCCAAATAACCACTTAAACGACAAACCTCAACTTCATCGAGATCTTTATAAGGTGTTTGAAACCATCTTTGTCTTGGCAATAAATTAAAAACATCAAATAAAACAGGTGCTGCGCTTGTAACTCCCGTCAAGGTTGGCCTTCCCTCTCCGGTTGCATTTCCAACCCAAACTCCAACCACATATTTCGAATTGGTTCCAATTGCCCAGGCATCTCTGTTCCCGAAACTAGTTCCGGTTTTCCAGGCAATTTTTAAGGAACTGTCATAAAACTTCCAGGCTTCGTCTCCTTCCGGCCTGTTTACTTCTTCCATTGCGTTATACGTTAACCAAATCGATCCGGCGCCTAATATATTCTTTTGATCTGTTTCGGAGCCAAAATCAGGCTCAAAATCATTTCTGTAATTGAGTTCCGTAAATTCTTTGGTTCGGTATTTTGCATTATTTTTAGTGTAATAATTTACCGTGGAAGATAAATTTGCGTACGTTCGGCACAAATCCCATAAATTACTTTCGGCACCTCCCAAAATAAGCGATAATCCGTAATGATCCGGTGTTTTATTAATATCCCTTAATTTGAACTTTTGCAATTCTTCGTAAAATTTGTTCACACCAAAACCCTGCAGCATTAAAACCGCGGGAATATTCAACGATCTTGACAAGGCACGATGTGCGGGAACAGCGCCATCAAAAGTTAAATTAAAATTTTGCGGTGTATAGCCGGAAATTTGTGTTGGAATATCAGCTACTAAAGTATTGGGCAATAGTTCGCCATCATCCAGCATCGCAGCATACAAAAGAGGTTTCAGTATACTTCCGGTACTTCTGGGAGCATCGACAATATCTACGTCTTTCTGATGATCTTTATCTGTTGGAGCATTTCCCACGTAACTCATTACATTTCTATTTGAAACATCTATTACCAAAATCGCCAGGTTATTCACTTCATTCTGCTTGTACTGATTGTAATAATATCTTGCAATTTGATTGACTCTGTTTTGCAAAGCATAATCAATAGTAGTTTTAACTCGCGTCCCTTCATCTGCTTTAGCTACTCTTTGCAATAAATGAGGTGCAATTTGAGGCAAATCATACGGTTTTTGAGGTAATGGTTCTTCAATGGCAAGTTCATAGGTCTGCTGGTCAATAATTCCTTCCTGATGCAATTTCAACAAAAGCCGATTACGCTTATGCAGCAACTTAATCTGATTTTTACCCGGATAAATCAAACTTGGTGCATTAGGCAAAACAGCCAAAGTAGCGTTCTCTGCCCACGACAATTGATTGGCTTGCACGCCAAAATAACGCCATGCAGCCATTTCCAGCCCCACGACATTTCCTCCAAAAGGAGCATGAGCAGCATACAATTCGAGAATTTCATTTTTAGAATATCCTAATTCTAATCGCGTAGCCTTGATAATTTCGATTAACTTTTCAAAGTACGTTCTTCCTTTTCCCTTTCGCGATAATCGGATAACTTGCTGTGTCAATGTACTTCCACCGCGAACTACTTTTCCGGCTTTTCTGTTTTGTTTAAAGGCATTTACCATCGCCCCCGGATTAAAACCGGGATGTTTATAAAAATATTCATCTTCAAAATAAACAATACATTTCTTGAATTTATCAGGTACACTATCCTGCGCGGGAAAACGCCATTGCCCGTCACGAGCGATCTTAGCTCCTAATAATTCTCCTTCTTTACTTTCAATTACCGTAGAATAAGGCTCCTGAAACAACGTTCGGGGTATAGAGAAATAATAAATCAGCAAGAGCAGAAATGCAATTGCTGATTTTATTTTATTTCTTTTGATCCAATTTATAATGCGTTGAAAGAACGCTATTAATTTATTTTTCAAAGTAATCCTTAGGTTTTTAATATCCTAACAGGTTTTAAAAACCTGTTAGGTATCTTTTATCAAGCCTTAATTTAATATTTTTTATTCTAAACCTTTAAAATATTACCTAACAAGTTTTGGAAATCTGTTATTATAAAGACTCAAAATTTTATTCATCCATTAAATAAATATCATTAACTATTCCTTGATAGACTATTCTCCTTTCATCATGACAAAACTTAAAATTTTCTACTCCTCCAAATAAATTCAAAATAAAATCCCTATCGATACTTGTTGCTCTTTTAGATAAATAAGAACGATATGATGAATGTAAATAATTCTGAAAATGCTCCGTAAATTTATGTTTAACGGGATTCAAATGAACATATATTATTAACTGTTTTAAATAATTTTCATCTTCAATTCTGTTTCTCTGCAAATGTTCCTGAAATAAACTTCCAGTCCTATTATAGGCTTTATTGATGCTTTTTGAATAAGCATTAAATAAATTCGAAAATGGTAAATGAATTTTTTCTTTTAATTTTTCTGAAATGTCAACTTTATCTTTTATCCTTAACACAATATAAAAATGATTCTTTAGCAGACAATATGCATAAATATCTGCAATGGGCAAAATATATTTCTTTACTTTTTCCAGAAAATAATTATAGTTCTTTTCTTCAATAAAAATATTCTCTTTGTTATTTCCTCTATTGTAAATATGATAATATTGTCCCGTTTCAAAAATATCCTTCTTCACCTTCTCCTGTTTATTATCCTAACAGGTTTTAAAAATCTGTTAGGTAATTTTTTTAACTTTATTTTTATTCTTAGACTTCAAACAAATACCTAACAGGTTTTGGAAACCTGTTAGGATACGTAATCCCATATAAATCCTATTTCACAACCTCAACCCAGAATCCTTTTGTTCTGGCCAGGAATGTATTATCGTACATCGCTTCGCATTGTAATCCCGGCAAATAATAATTCCCCAGATAAGATGCGTTCAACAGAATCCTGAATACTTTTGTTTCTCTGGCTTTCATACCAAAATAGAAATTTGTTCGGTCATCACGGATATCGATATAATCGGCAATATTGTTTGTGGCGTCACCATAATCTGTAAAACGGGTGTTTACAATTTCAAATCCTGAAGGCAGAATTTGTGACAATGCTACATTCTGAACACTTTCATTTCTTTGGTTTTTAATGGTAACCTCAGCAATAAATTCTGTTCCCTGACTAATTTTAGACACATTGATCACTCCGCCTTTTCTGTTTTTGAAAACAATAGCTGCCGAAACATCACTCTGAATCACATTTTCCTGCCCAATTGGTAATATTCCTGTATTTAAAACGCGAACATAGATAGTATTGTTTTTATTATTTTTCAAAGTAATACTATTAGATCCTGTCTGAACAACAAGACTTCTGTCTGCAATTGTTTTTTGCGTACTTATCGTTTCTCCTTTTCCATTTTTACTAAACTGCATATTAATTCCTTTAGGACCATTGCTCGCTGCAAATTGCGACATCGCATACAAACAATACGCTGTTGTTTGCGTACTCATCCACTGATTAGCAGACATTTCTTTGGCTAATTTTGTAGCCATCGAGAATGCTTTTTGTTTCTGTCCTAAAAGCAACATGGTTTCCAGAGCCATTGCCCTGTTTCTTTCGCTTGAACCATAATAGTAATAATTATAATCACTTGATTCACTATCAATACTGGTACGTAACAATAGATTTTGTCCAGCTGATTTTTGTCCGGCTAATACATACGCTGCAGCCAGACGAAGTTTACTTTCGTTCGAAATACCTTTTGTTTCACGCAATCTGTTCATCGATGATAAATCGGCATTTCCGGCTAAAGCCAGTGTGTATAATCTGTAAGCCTGGGCCAGATCGTTACCATATTTTTGCTCAAAACGCCATTGTTTCGCCTCTTTTTGCTGATACGAAGTCCATTTTGATTTAAAGTTGATTGGTAATACATATCCTTTTTTCTCTGCTTCTATCAGGAAATGCCCGGCATATGAAGTTCCCCAATCATCTGCAATTGTATTTCCCTGCCAGTATGACAATCCTCCGTTTGACAACTGAAAACTTCCCAATCTGGTAATTCCTTCCGTAATATTTTTTTGTATTAATGCTTTACGATTTGCATCCAGATCAGCAATATCATTCAGGAATAACTGAGGGAAAACTGATGAAGTCGTCTGCTCCACACATCCATGCGGATATTGAATCAGGAACTGTAATCTTCCGTTCAGGTTGATTGTTGGCATTGACGAAACTTCTAATCTCGCTTTATTACTTCCTGCAACTCCAAAAGTTTGCCATGAAATTGTTTTGGTACTGTTTGGTGACAAAATAACATCGGTATAAGTACTCGTAACCGGATTAGGGTTCGTCATATCGATCTCGACATCATAAACAGATTTTTCGCTTCCTGAAGTGGCAATAACCTGAACTTTTGCAATTCCGGTTGCTGAGCCTACTACTAAATTAAAATAAGCCATTTTTTCATCAGGCTGTGCAAAACTCAACGATTGTGTTGCGCTACCCATTACTTTCAATCCAGGGCTGGTTTTTATCTGAATCGAAACATTCTTAACCTTGCTTTCCGTTGCAAAAACCGTAACCGGAATAGTCACTTTTTCAGATGGTGAAATCTTTCTAGGCAATGAAGCCAAAACCATCAAAGGACTACGAACCGGAGTAGCTTTTTCTACACTTCCGTAAGCACTTGTTCCAGCATCGCCGGCAACAACCATTGTTCTGACAGAACCAATATATTTTGGTAATTTTAACTGATGTGATTTTGTTTGTCCTTTCTCTAATTTAAAAGGACCGTAATACAACACAACCGGTTTAAAACGATTGGCTTTTTTAGCTTTTCCTCCGCCTAAATCCTGATCTCCACCAATACTGAAAATCTGATTTATTTTTCCGCCATACGCTCCAATTACATCATCATAAACATCCCAGGTTTTTACGCCCAAAGCTTCACGAACGTAGAAACTATCCCAGGCATTTGGCGTTTTGAAACGGGTTAAATCCAGCAAACCTTCATCGACAACCGCAATGGTATACGTCATTTCTTTGCCTGTTTTTTCCCCTACTTTTACCGTAAAGTTTTGCTCCGGTTTTAAAACATCCGGCATCGAAAGCGTTGGTGCAAGAATTGTATTTTTATCGACAACTTCGATAGGAACGATACCATACATACGAATTGGCGAATCATTTTTAGTCGAAGCATGTGGCTGTAAAAGTGTAATATTAAAATACACATTTGGAGCCATTGCTGAAGTGATCGGAATCTCTACTTTGGTCTCTCCTTGTTTTGTTTTTGCCCAAAGTGTCTGTACTACTCTTGATCCGTTTTCGATAGAGATTAAAGCACGGCCACCCTCACTTGACGGGAAAGATATTTGTGCTTTTTCACCCACTGCATAATTTTTCTTATCGGTAGAAAACACTAGCATATTGGCTGTCGACGCATCTCTGTTTCGCGTTTTACCAGACCAGATAGGCCAATCTATATTTACGGTTAAGGCAGTTGCATGACCGTATGTTCCGTCTGAAACACGAATCAGGTAACGTCCCCATTCTTCATCTGTCAAAGAAAACTGAATGCTTCCTTTTCCGTTAGAATCGGTATTGATTATAAAAGTTTTATATGAAGTTGTAGCATCTGAAGAATTATAATTTGATAGATTATCGCTTGCAGCATCCCACCACCAGCGCCAATCTACCTTAAATACTTTTACCTCCAGATCTCTTACTGATTTTGGTCTTCCGTTTTCATCAACTGTTACAATATCAAAACGATTGTTTGCTCTGGTTTCCAGCATTCCGTATTTATTGGGTTCCGGAGATTTTATACCAACGTAAGTTTTGTACGGAGAATAAGTCGTAGAAATAACATCTGTACTAAAATCTCCTCCTTCTTCATACACTTTTGTAATGAACGAAGCGCGAAGCATTCCCGGAGCCTGACCTTGTAATTTTGGTTCAATATTTACCGAGGCTTTTCCGCTTTCATTTAATTTTCCTGAGAAAACATTAATCTCTTCTGTACTAAACTTACGTACCAAATCATCAAAAGTAAATTTCTCGTATCCTTTAAAAGTGGTCGTTTGCTGCGAAAACTTAGCCTGCATTTCTACATTCAGGTTTTTCGCAATTGCACCATGAAGCCAGTTAACCTCAAGATTACTGGTGTTTGGGTAAGAAGAAGAAAGTGTTTTTCTCGAGAAATTATTTTTTATTTTTAAACGATTTGGTTTGATCGTTTCAATTTTAATGCTTTTGTAAAACTTAGCACCACCAACGCTAATCATAGCTTCCCAATTTCCTGTTGGTGCATCCTGACTTGTTGGAACTACAAAAGAATAATGATTCAATTCATTTGTTTTCTGAATAGTCTGATATGTTGTCTTTCCGTTAGGATCATTCAGTCTAAATTTAATTGGGTGTGATTTTGGTAATTTATTCGCCTCATCATTCAAAATAAACGATAAATACAAATTATCTCCCGGACGCCAAACGCCACGCTCTCCATAAATAAAACCTTTTAATCCTTTTTGTAAGGTCTCACCGGCAACATCAAAATTACTTAATGATAACGAAAGTCCATCATCGAGTTTTACGTACGTCGACTGATCGCCCAAGGTAACAATGGCAAAATAAGCAAATTTATCCAGCTGAAAAGATGCGATTCCCTCACTGCTAGTTGCTCCCGTAGTTATTTTTTGCTGCTGGTACGTGTACAAATCTACTCTTGCATTAGATACAGGTTCTGTAGTAACGATATTGTTTACAGCAAACAAATACGATTTATTCTCCCCTCTTTTGGCAATTACACCCAAATCTGTCGCTAAAATATTGGTAGCAATTTTAGCATTATAATAGTATGAACCCGAGCAAGGATCCTGACTTTCTCTCCATTCATAATCGTCATAGTAATAATCATCGTATGAGTTTCCGCTATAGTTGACATCATTTTCATCTACCTCTTCTTCTTCCTCAGTTTGATCTGCATCTGATGTTTCGCATTTATAAAGCGAATATTTCTTTTTATATTCAAATTCTACTCTATAAATTGCTCCCGGTTCAGGTGTAATTATTTTTGATAAATCCAAAGCATAAGTATTCCACTTAGTTGGGTTTACCAAGGTACTTTCATTTAATTTCAGGGTTGTTTTCGCAATAGGCTGCGCTACTTTTTTAAGATTCTGACTTCCGTTTAATTCATTGTACTGAAGGAATTGAAGAATATTATTTTTGTAAATCTTATACACCTTTACATCAACAGCACTTAAATTTACAGCTTCAAAATTCAATTTTAGATTATTTGAACTTGGCAGAATGGTTCCGTTTTTAATAAAGCGCACACTTGGTTTTATTTGGTCAAAAGTAATTTTCTCGGTGTAATTCGAGTCCATTTTTTTGCCGTACTGACTTTCAATTCCTTCAAAAACTTCCAGAAGCAATTCTCCCGTAATAACAGGTTCTGGTGTTTCATCCGGAACAACCTCAACTACTTCTTCTGCAACCGAATCTACTGCAACAGCGGCAGAATCAACAGTTACCGAAGTAGAATCTACCGTCGCATAATCTGTTTCCTGTACAACAACCGGAGCAGGAGCTTCATTTTTAGCTGTGGCTTCATTTGTAAAATAGACTTTTAGTACATTTCCCTGAGTCGAAAATTTTAAGTTGTTGGTATTCTGAATCGAAACCAATCCTTTAAAATCCTGTCCCTTTTCTAATGGTTCCGAAAAATTAATCAAAACTGACTGATTGCTTCCTTCCGGAACATCAACTTTTACAACTTTAAATTCGTTTATGCCCGTAATTGCATAATCTAATTGCCCTTTCTGATCGATATCAAAATCATTTCCGTCATAGGCAATTTCCAGATTTGTTGGCTCATCATAACGCTGAATACTGTCAATGATAAAATTGAACTCTTTAGCTGTGCCTGATTTTTTTTCGAATTTAATTTTAAGATTATTTCCTTTCTGACTGGCCGAAACTAACTTTATAGCGGTTTCAAGATCAATATTATCTGCTGTTTTCAGTACACAATTCAAATATTGATATTGTTTACTATACGATTGAATATCTGCTGTATTGATTGTAAAATCCTGCTTGATTGTTTTTACCGTGAAGTTGAATTTTGAAAGCGCTGCCTCTTTCTCTTTCGGGATTGCAGTAAGTTTATCTAAGTTTAAAGTAACCTGATATTCTGTTCCGGGTTTCAGCTTTTTCTCCGGAATAAATGCAATTGTATTGGTTGAAAGTGCTACAACTTTTCCGTGAACGCTGGGTGAAATATCAAATAAGTCGTCATCCAATTCCTGATTAGGTTTCCAATCGTTTTTATCAAAAGCCAAAACCACACGAATATCAGATTCCGAAGAAACGATTCCGCCCGTAAAACTGGTTATATAGTCTTTAAATAATGAAAAATCAGAATTGAAATCAGCAGCTGATTTTCTGCCACAGGATTGAAAAATAAAAAACACAAAAAATACGAGACTTAATCCTTTTACTTTCACTTTATTTAGAATTATAAGGTTACAAATTAAAAATTGACAGAACTTTTACAGTAAAAACCATACTAGTTTATCAATTTATGTTGTAGTAAATATAGATTATTTTTCTAAATCTTTTAAGAGGAAAATTCGGCGAGTTGAATTATTTAATATTCTTAATATAAAAAGGGATCTTTAATTTCAGAAAGATCTTTTAGCAAATCTAAATTTCTACAATTCTGTTCCAAGTTTAGATAAAACCTCATCCAGTTCGGCAAAATGTTCTTTTGTATTTGCTGCATAAAATAATTGATTCGTAGCTTGTAATACAATCACATCATCGTCGTAATTACCATAAAAGCTTACTCCGCCAAGCCATTTTTTAAATGAAAAGCCTTTATTTTTGAAGTTTTTACTAATAAATTCTAACTCATGTTCTTCTAATTCATAAAATGTATTACCCGGAAATTCTAATCCAAAACCAGCCTGAAGAAAAGCCATTGCAGTAAAAAACTCCGTTAAGGTTTCGGTTTCATGGTTCCATATTTTTTGATCCTCACTCATGTAAACCGGCGGATCAGATTTAGACAAATCGTCTTTGTGAATTCCCCAAACACAAGCGTGCTGATTTTCAGTATAAAAAATCAAATAATTATTATGATTGTAATAATGAAATCTTTCAGGAATTATTAATGAATCTTGTGTTTGATTTATACTTTGAATTTTACCCAATTCAGCATAATAATCCATAAATACTTTGGGAAGATTTCCAAAAATGTTTTTTACAATTTGCATTTCACCATTACTAAAACCATTAGGTTTTTCAATATGAAATAACTTTTTAATTGTTGAAAAATCAGTCATGTCATTAATTTTAAAAAGAGCCACCCCTGTTTACTTTCGTCTTTCCAGAAAAAAACGTTTCATTAAATCGGCTGCTTCATTTGCCATAACTCCGGAAACAACGGTTGTTTTTGGATGCAATTTTGTTCCCATCGCTATAAAACCACGCTGTTCATCCCGGGCGCCAAAAACAATTTTCGAAATTTGACTCCAGTATAAAGCCCCAGCGCACATCTGGCAAGGCTCGAGTGTTACATACAACGTACAATCTTTCAAATATTTTCCGCCCAAAAAGTTTGCGGCAGCAGTTATCGATTGCATTTCGGCATGAGCCGTAACATCATTCAGTAATTCGGTTAAATTATGACTGCTTGCAATTACTCTGTCAGCCACAACAATAATAGCACCAACAGGGATTTCGCCTTTCTCAAAAGCTATTTCAGCTTCCTGTAAAGCCTTTTTCATAAAATACTCGTCGGTGAATGGATTTATCATAATTGCAAAAATACTCTTTTCGAAGTTATTTTTTATTACATTTAAATATTGAAATTTAACAATGGAAAGAAAATACAAATTAACGATTGCTGAACCTTGTCGTGAGAACTGGGACGAAATGACTCCAAAAGATAGTGGTCGTTTTTGTATGAATTGCTCAAAAACCGTTGTTGATTTTACAACTATGTTGCCTGAAGAGGTACAGCATTTTTTTGTTCAAAATCAAAACAACAGAATTTGCGGAAGGTTTAAAGATGAGCAATTAGACACAATAACAATTCAGATTCCGGGTCGGGTTTTATATACTCAAATCAATTATCACAAAATGTTTTTATTAGCATTGTTTATTGCTATGGGAACGACTTTGTTTAGCTGTCAGGATAAAGACGGAAACAAAAATAGAATTGACAAAATCGAGATTGTTGGCAATACAGAGCAAAATCAAGATGAAAGTGAAGCTCATTCCGCATGCTATGGTCATGAAATTGAATCTAAAAAAGGAAAAACAAAAAAAATCAGAGGTGGATTTACAGTAGGAATGGTACTTCCTGCTAATCCTGTTGAAACAGGAAGCTTTAATTATAATATTATATATAATTCAAATGACTTAGATGTTAAACCAGTTCCTGAAAATGGAATGGAAAAATTTCTTGAGTTTTTTACCAAAAATTATGTTGCACCAAAAGCAGAACAGGGCTTTACAGGAAAATGCTTTATTGTATTTGTTATTGAAAAAGATGGTAGTCTGAGTAATTTCAACATCGCTCAAAATACACCAAAAGAAATAGGACAAGAAGCGATTAGAGTTTTAAAAATGGCGCCAAATTGGAATCCTGGAAAACTAAAAAACAAAATCGTTCGGTCAACTTATATTTTACCTATTACAATTAAAAAGCAAAACACTACTAATTGAACCTTACGTTCAAATTAAATTTAAAACCGTAAATTTGCTTTTTACTATATAATGAAAAGCAATTTACTTCCAAACATATACAATCCCGCCGATTTACGCTTATTAAGCGAAGCGCAACTTGCTCAGGTTGCTCAGGAATTACGTCAATTTATTATTGATGTGGTTTCTGTAAAAGAAGGTCATTTAGGCGCTAGTCTTGGTGTAATAGAACTCACAATTGCACTGCATTATGTTTTTAATACACCCGAAGATCAATTAGTCTGGGATGTTGGACATCAGGCTTACGGACATAAAATTTTGACCGAAAGAAGGGAAGTTTTTCATACCAACAGGCAAATCGACGGCATTTCAGGTTTTCCTAAAAGAAGTGAAAGTGTTTACGATACCTTTGGCGTTGGGCACTCCTCTACTTCGATTTCTGCCGCACTCGGAATGGCGATTGCATCTCAATTGAAAGGAGATTTCGACAAACAGCATATTGCAGTTATTGGTGATGCTTCTATCGCATCCGGAATGGCATTTGAAGGTTTAAATCACGCCGGAGTTACAGATGCTAACCTACTGGTTATTTTAAATGATAATGCTATCGGAATTGATCCTAGTGTTGGCGCTCTTAAAAAATACCTTACTGCTGTAAAAGAAGGAAAAAACCCGAAGAAGAATAACATGATCAAGTCCCTGAATTTTGATTATTCGGGCCCAATTGACGGTCATGATATTCCTACATTAATTAAAGAATTAAACCGACTAAAAAACATAAAAGGCCCAAAATTCCTGCATATAGTAACCACCAAAGGAAAAGGCTTGCAGCAAGCCGAAGAAAATCAGGTAAAATATCATGCACCAGGAAAATTTGACGCTTCAACAGGAGAAATTATATTAAAACCTGAAGAAAATTTACCTCCTAAATTTCAGGATGTTTTTGGATTGACCATTTTAGATTTAGCCCGAAAAAATAAAAAAATCATCGGCATTACGCCGGCAATGCCATCGGGCAGTTCTTTAAAGTTCATGATGGATGAAATTCCCGAACGCGCTTTTGATGTGGGAATAGCAGAACAGCACGCTGTAACGCTTGCTGCCGGAATGGTAACACAAGGCATGATCGTGTATTGTACTATTTACTCTACTTTTCTGCAACGTGCTTATGATCAGGTTATTCACGATGTAGCTTTACAAAACTTACCAGTTATTTTTTGTATCGACCGCGCAGGTTTGGTTGGCGAAGATGGAGCAACACATCACGGCGTTTTTGATATTGCTTATTTACGGGCAATTCCAAACATGGTTATTTATGCCCCAATCAACGAAATTGCACTGCAAAATATTCTTTATACGGCTCAATTAGGATTAAATCACCCAATTGCAATTCGTTATCCAAGAGGCCGGGGCGTTATTCCAAATTGGGAAGTAGAAAATTTCGGACATTATGAAAAAATTATTATAGGACAGGCTAGCCTATTAAAACCCGGAACAAAAACAGCCGTTTTGTCTACCGGAACCATCGGGAATAATGTTGCTTTAGCAATTAACCAATGTACCAATTCTGAAGTAATTGCGCACTACGATTTTCCATGCATCAAACCACTAGATATCAATACCTTAAACACAATATTTACTAGTTTCGAACGCATCATTACAATAGAAGACGGAACCATAAAAGGAGGTTTTGGAAGTGCCATTTTAGAGTTTGCAGCAGCAAATAATTATAAAAATAAAATAGAGACCCTAGGCATTCCTGACCTGTTTATTGAGCATGGAACAGTAAATCAATTACAACAATTATGCAAAATAGACGTTAAAAGTTTGATAAATCTTTTTTCAACCGATACAAAATAATTATTTTGCACTACCAAAAAAAACTAAAATCATAATGAAATTATTGCGTTCTACCCTTTTGCTTCTATTGCTTTTGTGTACCTCACATAACTTTGCTCAAATCATACAAACGACGTTAGCACCTAATCAGCTGCCTCCGCCGCCTTCTAACTGGACTAAGAAAAATCAGCTAGGTTTTGATATCTCCGAAATTGCTTTTGTAAATTGGAGCGCAGGGGGAACAAGTTCTATTTCAGGTTTGTTTAAAGGTGAATTTGGAAGAACTTACATCAAAGGAAATCATAAGTGGGCAAACGAACTTATCATAAAATACGGTTTAAATAAACAAGACGGAACTGAATTAAGAAAGACTGATGATGCTGTTATGCTGAATTCTACTTACGGATTCAGAAAAGACACGATTTCAAACTGGTATTATTCGGCTAAGTTTAATTTCAATACACAATTTACAAATGGATATAATTATCCTAACAGAGATATTGCAATTTCGAAACCTTTTGCACCAGCATATATCTTTTTAGGAGCCGGAGCTGAAAACTCAAATAAAAAGAAAAACAGAACTTTTTATTTCTCTCCTATTACGTTAAAAACAACTTTGGTTTTAGATCAGGATTTAGCCAACCAGGGATCTTTTGGTGTTAAAAAAGCAATTTATGCCCCGGATCCTATGGATCCTAACAGCCAGATTTTAATAGAAAACGGACAGAAAGTAAAAGCTGAGTTTGGTATTTTACTAACCGGTTATATGAAAAGTGAAATTTACAAAAACATCTTCTACGAGAACAGATTAAGTTTATATACAGATTACCTAAACAAATTTGGGAATGTCGATGTAGATTATGATACTCGCTTAGATCTTGTTGTAAACGCATATGTAAAAGCAAATATTGGTATTCATTTGGTTTATGATGATGATATTAAAACCAAAAAAGATGTTGTAGACCCTGCTACAGGATCAACCTCTCAGGTAAACGATGGGCCAAGAGCACAATTAAGACAAGTTTTAGGCGTAGGTTTAGTTTACGCTTTTCAATAAATAGTATCACTATAAAGCAAAAAACACCCGACAGAAATTATTTTTCTATCGGGCGTTTTCTTTATATCAAAAAGGAAAATATTATTTAATTCTTTTTTCTTCCGTTTATGGTTTCGAATAATTCTAGCGCATTTCCGTCCGTTAATAAAGAAACGTAATGGCAGATATGTAATAAACGTTCGTAAAGGTTACCTTTTTCTAACTGATGCTTTTCCGGCAACATTTTCAAAATCAATTTGTCGTAGTTTGAAGCCGTTCCATCATAATTATTATTAAATGCAGTTATAAATTTATCCAATAAAGTCTGGATGATCTGATATCCCACAATTTCTTTCTCAATCACCTCGCGGCTTTGATAAATTTTTTCAACGCTTAAATTGATGATATCGTTCATCTGCGCTTTATACTTGCTTTTATCCGTTAATGCAAAAGGAAATTTTCCGGCCAGAATGGCTTCTTCATTTTCAACAAAAACATTTACAGCATCGTTGATTAAAGTTCCTATTGCAAGAGCACGCAAATAACTAATTCTGTCTTCTTTAGTGGTTAAAGTCTTGTATTTGGCAACTCCAATATTATCTTTTACGAGTTTAATTAAATATTCTAAAGCATAATCTTCAGAGACTAATCCTAAGTTTATTCCGTCTTCAAAATCGATAATGGTGTAGCAAATATCATCCGCGGCTTCAACCAGATAAGCCAAAGGATGTCTTTCAAAACCAACATCCTCTCCGGATTTATTGGCAATCATTCCCATATCTTTTGCTACTTCTTCAAAAAATGATTTATCGGTCTGAAAGAAACCGTATTTTTTATCGGCAATATCATTTGTTGGCTTTTTAGGCAAACTTTCTTTTGGATATTTCATAAAAGCGCCCAATGTTGCATATGAAATTCGAAGTCCGCCCTCGATTCCCGGACGACTTGCCGTAAGAACTGAAAAACCGTTTGCGTTTCCTTCAAAATCAATTAAATCCTGCCATTGTTTGGCTGTTAACTGATCTTTGTATTTTAACCCGTTTCCTATCGAAAAATACTCTCCAATGGCTTTTTCACCCGAATGCCCAAAAGGAGGGTTACCAATATCGTGTGCCAAAGATGCTGCCGCTACAATAGCACCAAAGTCATTCATATGATAACCGTGAATTTCTTTTAAATGAGGATATTTCTCAATGATTTTTTTTCCAACCAAACGCCCAAGCGAGCGCCCTACAACCGAAACTTCTAAACTATGTGTAAGCCTTGTATGTACAAAATCTGTTTTTGAAAGTGGAATAACCTGTGTTTTATCCTGCAGTGATCGAAATGCCGCCGAAAAGATAATTCTATCATAATCAACCTCAAAACCCAATCGGGTATCGTCTTGTTCTACACGTAATCTCTTGCTAGTATCGCCTTGGCGTTTGAGTGATAAAAGTTGTTCCCAGTTCATTTTTGTATTTTAGATTTCAGATTGTAGATTGTAGATTTCTCATCTAAGCGTCAAAAATACGTTTTATTTAGGATTTCATTCAACAAAATATACTATTTAAAAGATAAACCTCCTGTGTATTCAGGCTAAACACAACTTTCTACTTCAGTATGACATTTTTGAAATATTTACTAAAAATTGCGAATGCCTCCGCTTTACTTTCAGCTGTTGGTGCTGGAGTATCTTTTAGGGCATAAGGCATATTAAGCAATTCCCATTTTTGAGATCCGAGTTGGTGAAACGGAATAATTTCTACTCGTTCAACAGTTTTATAATTGGTAAAATGTTGTCCCCATTCTTCCAGATATTGTGGCTGATCAGTCCATCCCGGAACTAAAACATATCTTAACCACATTGTTTTTCCGGTAGATTCTCTATATGCGGCAACATCCAATGTGTTTTTATTGGTCAGACCGGTTAATTTGTGGTGTATCTCGTCATTAATATGCTTAACATCCAACAGTAACAGATCTGTATTATCAAAAAGCTCTTGTGCCTGATGATTATTTAGTCTTCCATTGGTATCCAGGCAGGTATTAATTCCTTGTTCATGCAGTAATTTAAAAAAATGAAGCACTTTGTTTCTTTGAAGAAGAGGTTCTCCTCCGGAAACTGTAACACCTCCGGTTTTACCAAAATAACTTTTCTGACGAACGGCTCTTTTTACTAATTCCTCTATTTCGACCAACGATCCTCCTTTAACATCGAGTGTATCCGGATTCTGGCAATACAAACATCTAAACTGGCATCCCTGCGCAAACACAACCATTCGAATACCTGGACCATCATGAGTACCAAAGGTTTCAAGAGAGTGTATCCTTAAGTGTTCAGGATCATCAATGTTTAATTTAGCGGCTTCAATATCTTGTAATTGAAAATACATAGTTTCTTAAATGAAATTTAAATAATAACAATAACACGCTGGTATTAATACATAAAAAATAGCTTTTATGTGTTTAAATTTTCACCCAACAAGTTAATAATAATAAAATAAAAAATAGGCTGGCTAATTTTAGCCAACCTATCTCTGATTCACGCATGGCCTGTTTTACATTGCTTCGTGAAAAGTACGCGCTATAACTTCTAACTGATGCGCTCTTGATAATCTCACAAAATTAACAGCATAACCCGAAACTCTTATGGTCAATTGTGGGTGATTTTCAGGATGATTGTACGCATCTTGAAGGGTTTCACGATTTAATACATTTACATTTAAGTGATGTGCCATTTGGTCGAAATAACCATCTATTACGTTCACTAAATTAGTTACTTGTTCTCCTCTGGTATCTCCAAGTGACTTCGGAATCATCGAAAATGTATTCGAAATACCATCTTGTGCATCATCGTAACTTAATTTTGCAACAGAATTTAATGACGCAATTGCTCCGCTAGAATCACGTCCATGCATTGGGTTTGCTCCCGGTGCAAAAGACTCACCATCTTTACGTCCGTCAGGAGTTGCTCCTGTATTGGTTCCGTACATTACATTAGACGTAATTGTTAACAATGAAAGTGTTGGCGTTGCATTTTTATAAGCTGTATGTTTTCTAAGCTCTTTGATAAAGAAAGCAGTAATTTCCTGAGCGATAGAATCTACTCTGTCATCATCATTACCAAACTTAGGATAGTCACCTTCAATATTAAAATCTACTGTAATTCCGTTTTCATTTCTGATTGGTTTTACTTTTGCGTATTTTATCGCAGATAACGAATCGGCAATAATAGAAATTCCTGCTGCTCCATAAGCGATATCAACATGCGGATCAGAATCAATCATTGCCATCTGAGCTCTTTCGTAATAATATTTATCATGCATGTAATGAATAATATACATAGACTTGGCATATACTCTGGCAACTTCTTTCAGCGTACGTTTAAAGACATTACTTACCACATTATAATCTAATACCTCGTCATGAATAAACGGAATATCTTTCATTACTAATGAACCGCCACGTTCTTCTCTACCACCGTTTAAAGCAATTAATAATGCTTTAGGCAAATTGGCACGTGCCCCAAAGTGCTGAATAGATTTACCAATTTCCTGATGCGATACACAACAAGCGATTCCGTAATCATCAGATCCTCTGTTAGGTCTCATTAAATCATCATTTTCATATTGAATTGATGATGTATCTATTGACACTTGTGCACAGAAATCCTTAAATCCTTGCGGAAGATTGTCTGACCATAAAACGGTTAAATTCGGTTCCGGAGATGCTCCTAAGTTGTATAATGTCTGAAGAAATCTGAATGATGTTTTGGTTACTTTCGTTCTTCCGTCATTGAACATACCTCCAATACATTCTGTTACCCATGTTGGATCTCCACCAAATATTTCATCATAAGCTCCAGGTCTTAAATGGCGTACCATTCTTAATTTCATTACAAACTGATCTACTAATTCCTGTGCTTCAGCTTCTGTAATTGATCCTTCTAAAAGATCTCTTTCTATATAAATATCAAGGAATGAAGATACGTTCCCTAAAGACATTGCAGCTCCGTCCTGCTCTTTCACCGCAGCCAAATAAGCAAAATAAACCCATTGTACTGCTTCTTTTGCATTTTGCGCAGGAAGAGAAATATCAAAACCATAATCAGCTGCCATTATAAGCATGTCTTGCAAGGCACTAATCTGAGCAGAAATTTCTTCACGTAAACGAACTTTATGTTCTGTCATTTCGCCACCAACTTTAGCATGGTCCTCTTTTTTAAAGGCAATAAGCTGATTAACTCCGTATAAAGCCATACGACGGAAGTCACCAATAATACGCCCGCGGGCATAATTATCAGGCAAACCAGTTAAGATATGTTTAGAACGATACTCTCTGATTTCTTTATCATATGCATCAAAAACTTTTTCGTTATGATTTTTAGCGTAATTAAAAATATCGATCACACGATCAGACACTTTTAATCCTCTCTCTTTTACAGCAGACTCTACAAGCTTTATTCCTCCAAAAGGCTTCATTGCTCTTTTTAACAACTGATCTGTCTGCAAACCAACAACAACTTCGTCTTCTTTTTTAATATAGCCGGGCTTAAATCCATTTATAGTTGATATCGTTTCTACATCAATTGCCAGGCATCCGTTACTTGCTCTTTCTTTTAGTAAAGCTTCCTTACAGATATTCCACAAATTGGTAGTTTTTACTGATGGTCCGGATAAAAAAGAAGCATCCCCTTCATAAGGTGTAATGTTTTTTAATATAAAATCCTGAACGTTCACTGATGCCCCCCATTTTCCGGGCGTAAATACCTTTTTTTCGACATTTGCTTTCATACTTAAAATAATTTAATTGCATTTATTATATCATCAAATTTAGACACTTTTTTCGGACAAAACCATGATAATAATCAGATTTACAGCTTATTTTTATAAAAATCACAATTATTTTCCATTAACAAGTCTTGATTTTACCACTAAACACATAAGGGCCGTAAAACTTAGGATTCCGGCAAACCAATAAAAGATTATTGTATAATTTTTAGTAAGTGAAATTAATCCAGGACCAACAAAAGCTGCTGCAGACCAGGCGATTAATATAAAACCAAATGGTGAACTCATTTTATATGGCCCGTAAACATCTTTTACAAAAGCAGGCATGGCAGCAAAAGCGCCTCCATAACAACTTATTATAATAAATACCATAAGCTGAAAGACTACGGGAGTACCCGTTTGAGTTAGCACAAGAAAACAGCAGGCGCCAATAACGAAAAACAGAAAAAAAGTAGACCATCGGCCAAGTTTATCAGATATACTAGACCAGAATAACCTGCCAAATCCGTTGAAAAAACCAATGAACCCAACAAAATTAATAGCTTGCCGATCATCGATATGAATAATATCTTTTGCCATTGGTGCCGCAATTGAAATTAAGGCAATACCACAGGTCGTATTTAAAAACAACATTAGCCAAAGACTATAAAAACGAACATCGGTCAGTAATTCTTTAAAAGGAATGGGAGAATTACTTTTTAAATCATCCTCTATTGAAGTAGCAGAAAAAGGGAGCAAAAGACACCATGAGGCCAAAACCATTATCAGAAAATAAACCACTCCCAGAAGGTAAAAACTTTGCGAAACTCCAATTGATTCTTTTAGCGGTAAAATAATACGGGAAGCCAATATTGAGCCCACGGCAAACGACATAATAACCAATCCTCCTGCGAATCCGGGTTTTTCAGGAAACCATTTTACCACCACCGAAATTGGTGTGATATAACCAAACCCTAAACCAATTCCGCTTATTACGCCATAAAATAAATAAAACAAGGGTAACGACTTTTCTGCAATAGCAAATCCACTGCCTATTAGTCCAATACCAAAGAACAATGCCGCAAGTAATCCGGCTTTTTTAGGTCCGATTCTTCGAACAAATTTTTGCATAAAAGCAGCAGTCAGTCCTAAAAAACAGATTGCTAAACTAAAGGATAACTTTAATTGATGTGCATGCCAGCCATTCAATTCATGAATAGGATTGATCCAGACACTATAAGCATAAATAGAACCTATTGATAGTTGCAACAACATTCCTGCCGCTGCAATTACCCATTTATTTATTTTTATCATAAGACGATATATTTAATATGCGCCTTACAAATTTAGAAGTCGAAACTTGTAGAAAACGTGATTTTTATCGTGTTTCGGTCAAAAAGGGCGAATAAATTTACGAAAACGTTATAAAAAAAAAGCTAAAATTCTAATGCTTTACTGTGTTTGATTTCTCCCATCACAAAAATACTATTCGTATTTCTAATGTTATCTATAGTCGATAGCTTAGCTTTAATTTCTCTTACATCGCTATATTTTTATTTAGCCTTTAAAGACTTATTTTTCCTTAAAAACAACAATAAAAACAAACCTTTTACCATAGTATAAAACATAAAAAAACCTCGCCAGTTGGCGAGGTTTCTTGTTTCTGTTCTCTGTCGATGCTCTTTGCGCCACACGAAAGGATTCGTGCGGGAGCGGGGGTAACGCCTTGTTCATCTCTAATTTTATTTTCTCTATCTCTAACATTAATTTCATCTTGCTGAACTGAAACTTTTTGCTCCGGACACGCTCCGTCTGGGCTCAACTTAGAATTTCTTGGACATAATCATCTGACCTGTAAAAATCACTTAATTTTTGACCACAAAATGGACAATATTCAATAATCATTCGCATAGTTCCATCATTATGTATGCTATTTTCATATCCAGAGGTTATTACAAAACCTTTATCATTAGCCTTAGGATTTAGTAATAGCATATTTTCTCTAAAAGCTCCTTCATACTTAACTATCCTAAAATTAAGGCTTACATTGTTTTCTGATCGACCAAAGAAGCTTAACTTCTCACAACAAAAAATTTTATTCATAACTTTTTTTAAGGGCTAAAAGGTCTTGCTAATTTATTAATTTCGTTAACCAATTCCTTTCCTATAAATTGGTATTCTGTTGATATTGTAGTAGACCCTGTGTTTATACCTCGACCAAGTATCAATTCACCAGAATGCTCCAGCTGATACAATCCTGAACTACTAATTTCATATTTCATTGCCTGCCCTCCATTTAGAATGTAACTTTTAGCAACCGAAATATCATCTGTTAAAAAGATCCCACTAGCTGTTTCACTACCTGTAGTCCCCCTGTATAATGTTTTAACAGGATCAAATTCTCCTGCAGAAGACAAAATTTTTGAGTAAGCACTTCCTTCAACTGCTGTTTCTGAGGATTATTATGTGCAAACTGATAAGTAGAAATTGACATATATTCTTCAGAAACTGGGTCAACTCCAAAAAATCTACCGATAGCATAGTCGTAATTTCGGTGTCTAAACGTGTCCCAGTTCAA
>Ga0116227_10000139_pt1 | contig 120017 bp, 65 predicted proteins | sample S1TSphgellanicum_FD_89693 | JGI IMG/M metagenome (GOLD analysis project Ga0116227, IMG submission 89693) | Host-associated microbial communities from peat moss isolated from Minnesota, USA - S1T2_Fb - Sphagnum magellanicum MG | ecosystem: Host-associated > Plants > Peat moss > Unclassified...
ACTGCCAGTTTGACTCCCGGCCCTTCTTTTGCCCATAACTTGCGCTACAGATGTCCAAATCTCCAATGCGAGGGCATTTTAGACATCTACGCTTTGAGACCTTTCCAATGACACCAAGAACACTCCAATGCGAGGTGTTTTGCCCCTTACTATCGAGCTCTGAACATTCGGGAGTCCCGGAAGACTCCTAACCTCCAACTTTTCCAAGCGTTGGGCTTCACCCCCACACTTGGCCAAAGTGGGGTTGCGACAGTTGAGGTCGCGCACCTCTGCCACCATATTGAGCCGTTCAGCCCAATCGTTAACATCTTCACGATCGCACCCCCAGAACAATTCGTCCATGCCTTGTGGACTAATCATCTTGAAGATGCGTAATTAGGACAGAGAAAATAGCAAAATTGCTTACAGACACAAAGCCCTTCAGACAAATTGTATGAACTCAACAACTGCTCATTACTGCAGTTCAACTTGGATTACAAAAACATAGACGTTGGACTACACACTGAACTCTAACTGAACTCCTTCATGCACAGGTCTCAAAGGTTCAAAGTTTGATGGGAGGGTAGAGAAACGTTACTCATCCGTCAACTGCTGTTGAAATCACCATGGTCCTTCTTGTCCTAACCACACCTTCCAGCTAATTAGGCGGGATCTGGATCCGCTATGCTCCACCCGAAGCAGGCGATCTCCCTCTTGAAACAGGTCTTCTACTCCGGGTATGTACAGCCTCACAAAATGGTTCGGCGACACTTCCGATCTAGGAATCCATGTGTCCCCCAGCCTTGGGACACTGCATTGCCTTTCTGCAAGGCCAGGAGCGACCCTACGCAAGGTAGGAGGTGAAGTATAAGTTGTTCTGAAGTTTTGAGGTCCATGCCCACCCCCTTGCTCCATCTGTCACTTTCACCCAGACCCGTGCACTAGTGTAGAATCCATTGTGGGATACTTCCACAGCGATGTCCCCTACCCGAGCTTGGTCAGGATTTATACCTACAATTCTAACTATACCAAAACCTAAAAATCGTAAGATCATGGCTCCCCTTTGTGGCCCGTTCTGAATGGTCCAGACATCGAACCTACGAACCAAGTTCAGTTCACGATTTTCCTGTGTTATGAGCTCTACAAGAATCTCTTCTCCACTAGATGAAGACATTATTTTCACGTCTCATATTACCTCGATCGTCATCAGCTCTATACTGGCCACAACTACGCAACCAGCTTTGATACCAAAAGAAGAGGGTCCTATGAAAACAGACAGCGCATACACTATCTAATGTGAACCCTGGCGTCCATGTTTCACAGATTGATCTCACACCTACTGACAGTTCAACATCTCCAAGACTCAAATTGGCTTCCTGCTCTCCCTGATTCCTTAATGATTCAAAGATTGACAGGCACAACGACGCAGCAATTCAACAACACACACTTCCGGTCATGCATTTCTACACTGATGCAATTCCAAAAAAAAGTTCTTCATTCTTATTCACAGAATATGTACATCCTCGAAAGCTCAAGCAATTCTTACCATTAGAAGTTCACACAAAGAAAGAAGAGGGTCCGATGGTGCCTCAATATATTTTTTTATTCTCCTTAATTCCTCTCGTCTACTTCTGCAACAGGAGCTCAACTATGCATCAGACACATCGGAAAATCTCAAGCAGAGCTAAGCTCTTCTCTACAGAACTCCTAGCTCCTCTCTCCTGCCTCACAACTATCTGCTACCCATCTCACAAAATTGTCCTCCTAAAAACAGCCTTCCTGATCTTTTTTCCTCAGCCTTCCGTTGGCTTCTTCCAAAAGCTTCTCAAATTCTCCAGTGCCGCCTCCCTCACGCCCCAAACCGCCATTCTCCATAATTGCATTGCCGACCTTAGTCATAATTTGGAGCCGCCATTCAAGCTCCATACCCATTTAGTGTAGCCGTCATGCAAATTCCTCAGTACAACTCCTCTCCCCAATCCAGCAAAGCTTCCCATGTAAAAGCAACCGTCATAGAATCCAACAGCTTAATTAACAAATGACCTAACTTCCCTAATTAGTGACGTCCAGGAGTGTGATGTAACCTAATTTCAGGTTACAATGCCTTAATGAAACACAAATAAAAAGTATGGAATTTGAATGTATTGTGGCATTAACAAATCAGAAGTTTTCAATTTTGTCATGTTATGATGGACATGGCATTATTATGCTTTATGATGCAAATAACACATTACATACACATGAAACATATAAAAAACATGGTATTGAAATTATTGCAACAACCTTCGACATTGATATAAAAAGAGCAATTCATGTTGTTATTTATAAACCCCCCCACAACACATATTCAAAGTTTTTTTCAACTTTCTCTGGAAGTCTCTGATCACAAACATTTATATAAAAGCTCTACATCATTGCTCGACAATATTCATAGGTGATTTTAATGTGGACATGCTGAAAAACACAACATCATCAAAACAACTAACATATTATATGCATCAACATAATTTTGCTTTGACCTTTTTAAAAAGTACAACAATTTATGATTCACAATTAGGCCATATATGGAATGATGCCATTTTAACATGATGTCAATAAGGAAGTATAGAAGCTTATTGGACTAACCATGAACCAACATATTTTGTATTCAAATTACCAAACCATGTATCTCACTTTTGCTTCCCTAACAAAAAAAGACATAAAATGTTAAAGATCCATAACTTTGCTTCTTTTAAAATATGAGTAGGAAATGAAGCCAAAAAAAACATCAATCACATGAATGATTGATTTTCCTTTTTGCATATAAAACCATATATATGGCAGGGCCATTGTGTGAAACACACCTTGTTTTTAACAGCTGAAAGTTAAAACAGAATGTTTCTCCCCGAAAGAAATGCTAGAATTGCCAATAGTATGTTCTGGCTTTTCAATTGGGATATTGGCCACTTCCCATGGAAACTGCGGTTAAGTTGCTAATCAGTTCACTTGCAATACCAAGATTCAAGAATAACCAGAACTACAAAGTTTTCCCGTGCAATTGCATCCTTCCACTAAATCATGCACAATTCTAGATCAATACGGCACATAGTAAGGAACAAATACAAACAAAAACGCTGGCCGCATTCATTTAGTGTGGTTGCAGGTTACAAGATGTAATAGGGCAGCAGATGTTCTAAAATAAGTAATGTCTGTTTAGGTGGGCCTTCCGTGTTTTGGAACGCCTGCTGTTGTTCCTTTTCCCCTACAAAACGCAGTGAGTGTCGAATGGGTACCCATGGCATATCCACCTCATGGGACCCTTATTCTGGTAAAGCCCACACCCTCAGGCTTCCCCCTGGGGCTTTACATGGAAAACAATTTTCACATAGCAAGAGGAAGTTAGCTTTGCTCCGAGTGGTCAGAAAGTGAGTCCTAATTGTGATCATGTTTGTTCTCTCTTGTTTGCAACTTGTAACCCAAGGCAATTCAGACCGAACAAGAAAAGACAGTCATGTGCTTTACAAACAGCTACATCCAGACAATGGTTTTGACCGAAAGTGGCTTGTCCTAGGAGGGTCTTTTTGGGGGGTTGAGGAGGGGAAACGACACACCCCTAGTACCAAATAATGCTAAATACCCTATTGAGCTTGTTCACACCTTTTTTGGCTTGTCCTTTTGAATAGTGCTATGGGCATAAGTGACCCAACCTCCAGGACTGCATCAGTTTCATTTTGGATGAACTTAAGCCCATGCAAGTTATTAGACTTGTGCATGCATTGAGGTTGGGTCATTTTCTTCTCTCACCTACTTACCCATAAAAACAAATTTCACCATCTACCCATCTTGCCCACCCAAACTACTTACCTATCAGGTCCATCTATTCACGTACACCTTGCCCATCTATCTCTACCTGCCAAGCCTACCATCACCCTGCCCACTCTTAGCAAAACCTTTACATTTTGCCAAAATCTCTCTCTTCTTAGCAAAAGCTTTATTTCTCAACAAAACTTCTTTACTTCCTGTTTAAACCTCTACTTCTCAGAGGAACTTATATATATTTTTAGCTAAATCTTCTTTTTATCAAGTTTTTACTATTTGGCAAAAAAAAACTTTATTCCCTGGCTAAACCTTTATTTCTCAACAAAAATTTTATATTTTCTTAACTACTTTTAGCAAAAAGTTTATTGTTTTTTCATTAAACTTCTACGCTTCACAAGCGAAAAAAACTTCAGACAGAGCTCGACTGGGGGGGTGGGTGGTAGATAGCGTATGCAGAATCATGCAGGGATGAAACCCTAAACCCTGGATGAAAAACAAGACAAGCGAAACAAGCGCTGGACAGAGCTTGATGGGGGTAGATAGCGTATGCAGAACCATGCAGGGACTAAAAATATGTGCAAGAAAACAAGCGAAACCAGCGCCTGACAGAGCTGGATGTGCTGGGGTGGCGGTAGATAGCGTATGCAGAACCATGCAGGGACGAGAAACACGTGGAAGAAGACAAGCGAAACCAGAGCCGGACAGAGCTCGATGATAGCGTCTCGCCTACTATCTACTCCCTGCCCCAAAGAAAAAGTCTCACAGTCATGCTAGCAGCGTTGGAATCTATTATACCTGTGTTAGCCTCTGACATTTTTTGGACCGAAGAGTGAGACAACGAGAAACAATGATACGTTTCCAGCACAGGGGGCGCGAGTAATGTAGACTTCACAGACAACAGGAGGTAACCTACCAAGAGACCCAAGGAATCCAGCAACTGCAACGTCAGAAACACAAAGGACAACATTATTTTGAACGAATAAAAGAACGCAGCGGGCAGAGCTAATGTGACTAATAACGCTCGATTTCTCCCTGACAGTTTTGAACTGCGCTTAATTTTCATAATCTTCATGATCTTTTCATTTTCAACCTCATAAGCTATTAATTGCTCTTGTTGAAGACTACAACAATCTCAAGCTATTCAGAATTACACGAGATTTTCTTCACGAATCTTTTTGAATCTGAGCAGAAGAAATCTCGAGCTACAACTGATTTTTCCACGAGGCCTAGACTTCTCGAAGACTAAAGAGATGTCGGCTATTGATTCCCTTGGCCAAGAGAGAGAACAGAGAATTCAGAAACCGAGCTTGAAAAGATAGGTATTGAGAGGGAAACTGGAAGCCGGAAATTTTCTATAGACTCGAGCGTCGTGGATTTCACTGTACACTGGAAAATTACCCAGATGGACACTTTTGATTGCAATAAGCTTTGGTTATATGTATATTCATGAAGTTGATGACTATACATGAATCTCTCAGGCCTGAAGGCTGGGCCTACTAGTGGATGAGCAATGACCTCACGAGCTTGCTCTAAAATGTCAGTTGGTACTTAACATCTGAATTACATTTTTCTCATATTCTAGCCCTGGGTTTAAGGCCACTTATGAATCCACCTGTAGCAGACAAAATTTCCTACCCTTTGCGCCTATGCCCAAGATCTCACTTTCAACATCTTCAAGCCTAACGGCGTGAAATTGTGGCTATGCCGAAGAAATCACCTTCAATTTGCATTGACAACCTAATCTTATAAGTGCTCAATTTTGTTATCGGACATGCCCTTAAGATCAACGGGCTTGTATGTACTATTTAGATCAGTTATTTTATCTGATTACTTACTAATATCATACTGGAAGACACCTGCTAATATCTTGAAGGCTAATAACTGAAGTGTTAGGTTTTTGTGCAGGTACACAAGGAACACCTCTGGAGCGGTCTAGAGTGATGCTCTGCTTTAACTGATAGGCTCAGTAGGACTCAGTGTAAGAGGGTTTCTTGGATGGGCTATAGCCGCCTGCAGAATGCTGGACACGAGACTCACGCGTCCAGAAATCAGAGTGCTTCTTGACTTTCTTCACACGTCGAAGCGCTTTCTGGGGTTGCACATTTCCTGTTATCGTCACCCTCTGGTGCGACTGATCGCATAGTACCCCTTCCACACCTGCATCATGATCAATCACAGTCATAACAGTTAGAATGGTACTTTTGGTTGCCTAACTTGTGACTCATCACTTTCATCAATCAGATCTCGAAGAAGGCAAACCACCTATCGAAGGTTAACATGATCAATGCAACAGGTAGAAATTGTTTCACCACCACTAGGTGAGCAAGAGAAAAGGAGATATGCAGTAATATATGATAGAAGACAAGCTGTATGCAAAGAAATACCCAGTATAGCACAAGGGGCTCACCGTCCATGTCTAGGAGTGATTCCTTCACTTTCTCCTCGCACCTTTCGCAGCACAATGGCACCTTCAATTCCAAACGAGGCTGCACCCATCGTGCTAAGGGTTAGAACCTGTAGGCGACTTAGGGGTAATCTCGTACCCAAACTATAATCAGTATGCGAATCATCACATACATTGAAGATTATGAACTTGAAAATCCGTTCATTTTTTAAGCTTGTGGGAAGAGTAGTCTACCAGCAGATTTTTGGAGCGCACCGCTCCAGTTTGGTTGCTCAGCGGCACTTGCTGATTGCGGCTGGAAGGAGTGCTGCTCATGGAATATTGACGAGGCCAGTTCTCCGACGGATGAGTCCTAGGAATCTCGTGACGAGCAGCATATTGCATGTCATATGGGCTCACTTGATGCATGTCTGTGTACGGGCGAACCTCGTGATCACGAGACGGTTGCATGTATCGACTCACTGTATATTGACTGTCTGTGTAAGTAGGAGTTTCGTAATCACGAGCTGGTTCGACGTATCGACTTGATGTATGATGCTTGTCTGTGTAGGTAGGAATCTGGTAATCACGAGCTGGTTGCAGGTATTGGTTTGTGGTATAATGCCTGTCTTCGTCGTAAGTAGGAAACTCGTAATCACGTGCTGGTTGCATGTACCGGCTTGCTGTGTATTGCCCGTTTGCGTAAGCAGGAGCTGTCTCGTAATCACGTGCTGGTTGCATGTATCGGCTTGCTGTATACTGCCCCTGTGTGTAAATGGGAATCTCGTAATCTCGAGCTGGTTGCATGTATCGGCTTGCTGTATATTGCCCGTCTGTGTAAGTAGGAATCTCGTAATCACGAGCTGGTTGCATGTATCGGTTTGCTGTGTACTGCTTGTCTGTGTAAGTATAAGGAGTGTCGTAATCACGAGCTGGTTGCTGCATGTATGCCCTCACAGGATGGCTGGCATTGCCAATCACCCAGGTTGGCTCGTTGTCGCCATAGAAAAGCTGCACCATATCACCCACATGTTGACATTAGTTCATCTTTTCACTTGTGCACCATCAACCAGAATGCACAACAGAGACATTCGAGACAAGTACTACGCAAAGCTACCGACTAATAATCAACTTCGAGCTAAGTACTGTGCAGAAAAAACAATACCCAATTGAACAGAGTGAAAAATGTGATTAATCTCAAAGAACTCTCTCCTCTTGTCCCTCTCGATGTTTAATATCTGCAAGAGACGTGGATTAAACATGACATTACCTCAGTCATGGACATCATGTTCGCTGTCCAACCTCTTTTAGTGTCGCAGTTTGATCAAAGAAACGTCACTTGAAGCTAGAGAGCAGTATTCCACAAGAAATATTCAGGTCTCTCGAGTCGCTATTCCTCAATCGATAGCATCTAATGCAGACAAAGGGTTCCCAAAGGATGTAGCAACACTAGATAAGGTGGGCATGGTTCGGCAACACGAAGAGAGAGAGAGCGAGAGAGAGAGGGAGAAAATTAGTGGCCTATAAGCCTACACTTCAAGCTGGCTCTCGCAAATTTGGACACGAATTGCTAAATGTACTTGGCAGCCAGTTAAGATTGGAAGCAGGAGTGAAGAGAGTAAGGCAGTACTGCAGATGTAAACGCCAAAATGGAGGCTGAAAGTCGATGAAAGCATTAGAGGACTTCACTTGAAAACTGAGATCGTTCCCTCGAAAGATGGTAGTGTGTATAAATGAGGGATGGGGAGAGGAGTTATATAGCATTACAGCAGGCACTTGGGCGGCGGAATTCTCCAAGCTAAAAGTCATAACTTTGAGGTAACAAAAAAAAACTCCGAGGGTTAAGGGCTGGGACCCGGGAACTTGGAAGGTCTGTTCTGACGAGACACAGCCACCAAGGAAGCTGGTTGTTTGCACCTACACCACCCCCCCTTCCCGAGACACTAACTTCCACAGAAATGTCTGACAGACGGACTGACATGCACTCCTATTTTGTCTTTTTGGCAGTCAATTAAACCCAATTAGACTGAAACACGGAATCTGACTGAAAGAAGGCTAGTTGTAGGCTGTAGTAGCATGAGACCACTGCGTAGGTACTTATGAAGGATTAGCGCATATACTCGAACCTATGATGGGCTTCACTGGCAAACTTTCCAAGGAACCAGATCGTTTAAATCCTCTTATAATGCATTTTTGTAAGGCACCAGCAATTATGCCTGACACAGGAACCGCTCAAGAAATGCCTGTTACCGGCGCGTAAGTCCTTCTGTCAGACATATTATATTTGGGAATTAGTGACAAAGTTCCCCCTAGCCTAGCGCTTCTTTTCTCTTCCACTTTTGACATAAGGGATTGGAACCCCGCCCGGAACTTTCTATACCCTACTTCCCGCTCATTTTTTTGGACGCCTCTTAATCGTACCCACTTTTGACAGATTCGTAGACTAAAAATGTTTTTGAACCACAGGTGCTCCTTGCAAGCGAGGTACACTCAAGGAGTTCCTTGTTGTACTCACTGATATTTGCTGGACACTCCAGAGTACAGCCTGCCAGCAGTGGAGACCTGTACATGATTTCATGGTAACACCGCGTTCAATGTGGTGCGACTTGGTCTCTGTGGTGTTGAGTGAACTTACAGCATGTAAATTTATAGGGACGTTTCCTTGCAGAGAAAGGATCATCGCACAGATTCTTCAATCAGCACTATTTTGTCTTTCTCGTTGGAAAGCCCATCTAACTTAAGATCTTTAGAGGAAGGTAGTGCCAGGAGTTCCCATCATTGGGCTTGTTCACAGGCTGCTCCTCCCAGTCAGGCATAGTCTCCCTGAAGTACTGCCCCCTTTGTGGGCTCTCTGATGAAGACTACTTACTACTATGTATTATCCTAGCAGGATGTTATTTTGTTGGCTCTGCCCAAAGGTAAGAGATTACAGATTGGGTGTAGGATTTGGACATAAAATTTTGACTCGAACTTAACCCAATGTGTGACATCTGAAGTAATGTATGTGCATATGAAGAATGGGCATGTTCTATAGAAGTGCATGCATCTAGATGACAAGTGCTAGATCCAGTAAGGGAAGCTTTTCATTTGAAGTTTGAACAGGTTCAAACCTGTCATAAAGTGCAGAGTCATTGTGCCATGAGCTGCTTGTTCTGGTTATTTTACTGCATCTTTCTACCTCGGACAGGGTCACAGCACCAGTGATTTCTCCTTCAATAGATTAGTAGGTTCCCACAAGGATGAATTATCCACCCAGCACAGTTCACTACACCTTGCAAGTTGCAGGCTGGCTGCTAGTCCAGACTTGACCAACTGTCATAGGTTTGCTGAAACCCAAGCTATATTCTCTTTTGCAGTACAGATTTAGAACTACAAGATGTTCAATAACATAATTCCATGCATTTCATATTGCACTATTATTGGGGAACTAATCATGAGCTCTGAACAGGGCACTGAGTGGTGCCCTAAACACATCTGGGAAAAATGGAAATGGGCCAGGATGAACCAGGACCTAACTGGTACCTCACCTTCCTTGAGTGAGGAAATTGTAGGTTTTGAATGAAACAACTCCTTTCCAGAATATGGCTGAGTCTACATTTTAAAGGGATTTTTGTTAATTTCTAAGGGAGTTTTGGGTTTCCAGCATACCTTATGGAGTTGCTTTGTGTTCCTGAATTTGATTGATGAATTTTTGGGGTGATTCAAACCTACATAATGATGTTCCCATACATTCCCAATCGTGTTCCACATTTGTCATGCAGTTTTACCTTTGATCTTCCCAGAGTTTCCATAATATATTCTTCCAAATCAGAGCTTGTTTTAATGTATCCTTCTTCACCAGCTCTAGTAGCAATATTTTCTGTAATTTGTGAAAATAGAATCCGCAAAAATGTAAATATTTTTCACACTCTGTCCATCTGTAGGATCAGATTGAGCAGTGAAAATATAATTTGGTGACGCGGAACCTTTCGTTCAGCAACTGCTGCAAATCTGACTTGACAAGCGCCTGCTACGTGCAAATCTGCTCTTTGGGATTTTGTTTCATGCCAGCTTAGCTTTGGTTTCTTGAAAAACACACCTAAATCCGAGTGTGGATGTGATAAATATGCTGCTCTCCTCTTCCAACGCACAGTGAAGCTGGGAATTTCATGCTCACCTTCATATGTACTTTTAGGGCTGTTCGGGAAAGGAAGAATAGTAAGTTGGATGATCAATTGTTATCATCCATTTTTATAGTGCTAAATATCGTATGGAATGCCGTTTTGAGATTTATACCAGGAAAGTGGTATCACTTGAAAGCAACTGTGCAGACTTAGACTCTGAATGATGACCAAAAAGTTCTGTATCAGAGTCACACGAGTCATTGTGGTTTTAACGTGGGCATTCTATTCCTCCATGATACAGAAGCCAATCAGGCATCACAATTGCTATACACTCAGGCTACAAGTCAGTGTAAAGCACTCAAAGAAAAGCTTTAATGTAAAACAGAGGCATGATGGTGTAAATTACCTCCACAATAAGGATGGTATACTTCATTTCAAGGAGGATTTTTATGTTTTGTAAAACTCCCCTATTCATGAAGCAGACTCATGACATCATACAGGTTTATCTCAGCCACTGATTTTACATCTGTCTTGTTTGATCTCACCATTGGCCTCTTTTTTTACTCTGGGTAGGGCCCTTGAACAATGACATCCCTAGAATTAGGAATTGGGTCTCCTTGAGACAAGAGTCCTAACTCTAGTGATGATGATGACATCCTAGGGCTTTACTCCACACAAAGTTTCCTCTCCATCTCATGAGTCCCTAAGGCCAACCCAAGTTCCCCCATGCAGGACCAACCAAGTGTGAGGCAATTTAGAGTTCCCAGACTGGAACAGATCTTGGCTTCTATGGATAAATGAATGCACTAGTCATAGCATTTAATGTACCTGGTATCACGCACCTATCTAGCCTTTGTTACTGGAATCCGGAACATGTTTTGGACAATGCTCAATGGAGAGCCATATGGACAAAACATAGCTTCCCTGGCATTCCTTCCCTCCCTGTCAGTCGAGCAGAGGGATCCATTTTCAGAGTATTCCTATCAGATAGATAGTCCTCTAGCATCTTACTACCCAGTCTTTCAGTGTCTGAGCATGGAATAGATAATGTATCACAACTTCAGTTACACCCTGCCGTTCTCTGTCCATCTGAGACATAGACTTGTTCAGGGAAATCATACCGTTCAAACAAACATTCCTACCAAATGTGTGGGGGTGGCTTCAAGGTTTTGGCTTTTCTGTTTGGAGGCTTCAAACTGAGAAACATCAAGAACTGTGACATTATTCAAAGCCTTAGGTGATATGAGAAAAGAGTATTTTAACATTGTGGCAGCCCCAAAATGTAAGTAGAGTTGTACAAGAATGGACTGATAACCCATTCTCATATACGTAGGGGAAGAACATTAGCCCTCTTATCTTGTAGCGGTTGTACTCGTGAGGAACTGTACGGTTAAAGTTGGAGTCAAGTTGCTGGACGCAGGCATGGACGTCATACACTGACAAGTATAGTTGCAGACACCAATGTTGAGGTCGCCTGAGGATTTGATCAGAATTCTCATACTCCTACTATGTTGGGCAATGGGTATGAGGAAGATGTTGGACTGAATGTTTTGAGGTCTTGGCGGGTTAATTTAAATGTGTATCAGTGTTGTAACCACTGTTGGGCAGTTCTTGACTTTTTATAAAGAACCTCTGGTTCCTATTGTAGAAAATAAATTAGAGAGGGTCCGGTTCCTGTTGTAGGAATCTGGTTCTGGGTCAAGTTCTTAAAACAAATTCCAATTTTAGTTCTGGTTTCGGTTTTCAAAATCAAACCTGATTTTTATCCACCAAAATTGGTGGTTTATGGCTAGTAAACCTCTTTGGCCTTCAGTTCTAGTCCTTTTGTTCAGAAATCCTGGTTCCAGTTCAAAAAAACCAGAAAAATCCTGGTTCCAGTTTTACAAACCAGGAACCCAATTCCAGTTTGATTTCCATTCTTAAAAACCCAGAACCTCATTCCTGTTCGGAACCTCACAACTAGTTCCAGTTCTAACGCTCCAAACTGGGTACTCATCAAACACTAGTTTAAACCTTTTGGCCTTCTAATGTCCACATATAGCTGAACAACTTCAAACATGTATCTTTGGACACTGAAGGTGCCACTAAAGAACTGGAAGGGAGTCACATGATGTGGTGTCTAACTACAGTGAATGGTTTTTTCTACATTTAAATCTCTAAATTAGACGCTCTTGAACACTTTGAGAGTACTTTGGCAGGGTTGATCTAAAATGGATGAACCACATCAAGGGCTTTTGACGACCTAGAAGATTGAGCCTCATTGTTGATTACAACTTTCATCTTGTCTGCGCCAGCTAGAGCAGACCTTACAGGACCTATCACCTCACCTGACCAACACCCTTTATTTTTCCTGGCGAACTGGTGCCAGATTTCGCCCTCCGTTGGGCAGGCGCAACCACCATAACAAGAGATTTTATCTTCAATTCGCCACACACTGCTGTTGGATGAGGATTAAAGTGCCAGTTTGCATTCAGTTGGAAAGGAGTTTTCGCCAGATTTCTATTATTTTTCTACTGATTTTACAGTTTCCTTAACATTTTTCGCCATTAATGCTAAAATCTAAGGTGGGATCATCGCCACTCATGCTAAATCCCTTGTGGGATGGTGGCCACCCATGCCTCATCATAAAAATGAAAAAAAAAAAACGTTGCTGACTAACCCAATCCTTGACCTCACAGACCAATGTGGCAAAACCTTGCATCTAAGAAGAAACAGGAAGGCAATCAAGAAGCTGGTTCCAGCTGGGAGTTGCAGTCAGTGCAAGGCATGTACCATACTGTGTCCACATACTTGAGGATTCCATCTCTCAGCTTTATAAATTGAACACTCTAACAAAATCTGCTTTTTACATTCTGTCTGGGCCCACTGTCACTCCACATTGCAAATGCAGAACCCAAATTTGACCAAGAAATCATGAATATATGACAACTCCAAAGGGGCACGGTGTCCAGACTCCAAAGAAGAGGGATTAAAGTGGACCGAACTCCAAGGCCTCCATCACCAAACAAGACCCCATATCACGGCACTCCTCACTCACTCCATTCCAGTGGGCGTGGACAGCATGAGGATGGAAACCATGGAAACTTTATCCGTCAATTAAAAATGAACACATACATACCATTACAACAACCTATTCCTTTACCAGTTTGCCCCCTATTCCCATGTAAAGTGCATGATATTGATGGGTTGCTCTACCATGAATGTTGTGCCAAAGGCTGCAGCTTGGGTATTGCTGCATGGGTTTTGCATCAATTCACATGGTCCCCAGCTGTGACTGAAAAGCTATGTCTAGTGCTCCTTGCGTGTTTGTGCAAAGGATACCGAAGAGGCCATCATGCATGCAGTCACAGTGCGGGCTTTGATGTTGGTGCATCTGGTGCTGAGTAGGCGCTAGGCTGAGATCCAAGGCTTTTAAGTCGGGAGGATGATCTTCTTACCATGGTAGAGCTGTGAAAACGGTAGAGTGAATCCTGAATATTCATTTTGGCATCAAGAGAGTTACATTGTGAGCAGTATTTTTTAATGGTGATTTATTGCCATTTTTCTACTTTGGAAAAGAGGCAGCCACTAGTACAAAGGAAAAACAAGTTCAAAAAAAAAGGGTAAAATCATTACAAAGCATCCAAACCTTGAATGTGATGGCCAGAAGGTTGTTTCCTCCCATCGTGAATTTCACCACCCTAATTTAGCCTTGTAGGATCTCCCCATGTGACCACACCTTGGGCCATAGATCTCACCAAAGAGCCATATTGGAGCCATCAAATGAGCCTGTTCATGAAAACCCTAAACCTTAGCTTGCCTGATGTTCTCGCTTGTTCTATGCAAAAGCTTGTCACCTTTTAGCTCAAGCTTGTCTCCTATGGCCTACTTGCCCAAGCTTTTCCCCTCCTTTCATCAATTTGTTATGTAGTTCTATTGAGGATGCTTCATGATTGCCAAATCATGAGTGTCACTAAATTGGACTTTTTGTTTAGGATTCTAAGGTTCATTATCGACACTTCACAACAAAGTATCAAATCTAAGCTACACAAATTCTTCAAGTCTACCTACAACCTCGATCTTTGTGATCTCCTTTCAAGAGTTTGCAAGATTTTATGCTTAAGCTAGAAAACCATTGAATGGTTGAAACTATGTCATTATAACTAGTATGTGCATTCAAGTATTGTGCTTTGAAACTTTGTGCAATTCTTGTTTTCTATGTTCTATTTTGGTAAGTTTCATGCATTGCATAACTCCAACATTTTTTTAACTTTGTCTAGTTTTATGCTTATGTATGACCAAAATAGTAGTGGGTGATTTGCTACAAACAAAACATCTCAATTTTGGACTTTTTATTACAAATTGTGATTTTTCTTCAATTTAGGTTATTTGCCTTTGTCCCTTTGATTTGAATGAATGATAATTTGCAAACAATTTGAGGAGTGAATTTAGGGTTGAATTCAATGTGTAGACGTTTGGGGAGGATTATGGCAGGTGTAATGCAATTTACATTAAGTTTACATGAGTTCAAAAATGTATGCACATTACAAATTGTCCAAGGGTTAACATATTTTGACATCCTTCCTTGTTTGTTATTTGATATTTAAATTTCTAAGAGGTAGTGTGCAATTCAAAGGTGTTGCAATATCTCCATTTTTTTATTAGTGGGTCTTGAGGTTTTTTTTCTAGATTCTTTTTTGCCCAATCTTGTTCAATGCAATTTTAAAGTTGTTACAATAGTTCTAGTTGTTCACTAATGAATCTTAAGGTTTTTTTTTATAGATCCTCTTTTGTCCATTCTAGTTTAATGCAATTTTAAGTTGTAATAATAAATTTAATTGTTTCATTGGTGGGTTTTGAAATTGTTTTATAGATTCTCTTATGTTCATTTTCATTCAAGGCAATTTTGACTTATTGCAATAATACCAATTGTTTCATTGATGATTGTTCAGGTTTTTATTCTAAATTCTCTTTTATCCATTCTCCTTTAATGTAATTTTGAACTATTACAATAAACCCAACTGTTTCATTGTTAAGTCTTGAGGCTTTTTTTAAAGATTTGATTCTATCCATTTTATTCAATATCGTTGTGAACTATTGCAATAAACATAGTTATTTCATTACTAAATCTTGAGGTTTTTATTCCAAATTCATTTATGTCCATTTCCTAACTTTTTCCAATAAACCTAGTTGTTTCATAAGTGAATCTTGAGGTTTCTAGGTGAAAGCATGGTAAAATATACGAAAAAAATTGTCAAAAAAATTGTCAAGTTAAAAAAGAAGCAATTTTTCATGGAAACATAAGAAAGTAGATTCAAATTTTACTTTAAATTCATTTTGAAACTATTGAGCCCTCAATTGGGTTTATTGCAAATCAACTACAAAATTCCAAAAACTTTGGAATAATAATAGTAGGGAATAAATAGGTTTGAAATTGACTAGTCAATATGGTGTTCAAACCTACCTTTTTAGTAGAAAATCTAATGAAATGTACATGTATGAAGTTATAGCATAAAGATCATTATATATTCAAAGGTTTCACCAAAAAACAAATCTACTTTCTCGTTGGTAAAATATACTTGACACATACTTGAATCAAATGTTACATTGCAAAAAATAGGTTTTAAAAGTTACTTGAATTTTAAAAAAATTATTTGAAACCTACTTTTACAATGCAAGATTTAAAAATTAATACATAATAATGAAAAAATATCTTGTTATTTATCTTTCAACTAAAAAAATTGAATGTATAATAATTTTATGATGGGTTTTGGTCCTACATTTTGTTCACTTAACAAGTAGACTAGCAAGTACTTTTAGTTGTACACTTTGCCGTGCTTTCACCCTTCTATATTCTCTTTTGGCCATTTTCACTATGTGTCAATCTTTTTTCATAATCTCTCCACAACTCCCACAAAGTTATAAATTCAAATACTTATTTTTGAAATATTGGTGGGTTTTTTGTCTTTTCTAGTCCCAATATAACTTTTTCATCTAATGTTCCTAATACATTTTCCCTTCTCCTCTAATTACTATGCAATTTCAATACTTCATTTATCAATCCAACCCAAAGCACAATGAAGATCTTATGTCATTGAAAGAATTACATTTCTTCCCTAAAGAAGGTTTACCCAACTTGTTAAAGCTAGCAACTAAGAAATAAAACTATGACTCCACTACAAAGTTTCAAGAATGTTGGGTTGCAAAACTTTCATGGGCTAAGTTGTGTTTAGAAGTAGACGGCAACTTGCACACTAGTAAATGTAAAATTTATAACTAGATTGAAGGGAAGGACAAATTATTTGCTTTTAGGTGGGATTTTCTTTGTAAGCCTTTAAGGCACAAAAAGGTGAGAAAAACATAGAATCTAAAGTGAAGAAAAAGGATTAATATTATTCAAAAGTGTGTCAACATGCCAAAAACTCATCAAAAACTTGCTTCCTACAGTTGATAGAGTGTTGTTGCCCAAATGGCAATTGCGGGGATTAGATAAAAAACCTTAAAGGTTGTTCAATTTTTCATTACATTACATTTGTTGTAAGAAACCATCCCATGTAAAAGTATGAATCCGTGAGGCCATTATTTGAATCTTTAGCAATGTTGAAAAACAACCAAAAACATTGTGGTGATGGCTCAAATCAAACAATGGCAAAATTCATGCATCAAAAGGTTATGTGAGCAACCAAAGTTGCAATGGGGGCTACTTGTTATGTTGCTCTAAATTGTGATGAGGTATTTACATTTTACAACCAATTTTAGTTGTTTATCCACAATTATGTGGTGGAGAATTGGGTAAGAATCTTGATTTTCATCTCTTTGGAACAAGTCCCGAAAGGATCAAACTTTGATAATCTAAAAAAGGTGATGATAAGTGATGGTTTGTCATAAGAAAAATTGGCAAGAACCTCATCTACTTTGGGACAAATGGTGTCAATGTCTTTCAGAGCACCAGAACTAATGTCATGAAATAAATTCATGACAATTGTGATCCTCATTCAAAAGGTGTTCATTGTATGGCTCATTGCATTAATTTGGCAACATAGACATTTTGGGTTTGTTATTGGCGATGCAACTTGAAATTTTCTTACAAACCTTGCATTCTTATTTTGCAAATTCACCTAAGAAGCATTTGCAGTTCACAAAGTTAGTTGCGTTCATGGAAACAAAGGAAAACAAGATTTTTCAAAATGTGAAGACAAGATGGATTTTGATGTTCAACCTTACTAAATGTTCTTTGTTTTTCAAAATGGCCTTGGATAGCCCAACAAACCAACAAACCGAGTTGAATTTTTGGATGTTTTTTGAGTTTTTCTTAGACTTGCTTATATTTTTCCTTTCTTGGAATCCATGCATGCTTGCATTAAATTTACACAAATGAAAGACATTTTTTTGTGTGATTTGATGATAGTTATTGACATATGTCAAGGTGACATTCATAATATGTATTCAAGTTCATTATAAACAACTTTTGGGCCTTCAAATATCTATTATAGTTTAAATATGAGAGCATTCACATGTGGTGGATATTTTATTTGAATTTTGAAATTCAACATTTGGCATTTGAATTGAATGGCCAACATGTTTGGTAATGCATCAAAATTTGGAAACCCCATGTTGCCATCATTTATGATTGAAAATGTGTTGTTATTGTTGACTCACAAGTGAAAAACCAAAACAAAGTTAAAACCTATAACTTTATACAATTCAAGTTCGCATTTTACTTTATTTCCAAGTTTTAGGTTTGTTTTGTGTTTTTTTTTAAGTGTTTGGGATTTCATGTTCAAGCAAATCTATGAACTATGTGTGTTTTGGCAAGGACTAAAAAGGTTTTGATTTGAGAATCGAAAACTCACTTTTCAACCCATGGTGTCAAGGATGTTCTTGGGATTGTGTATCCCCAATATTGGTTACATTTAGATTTTAATGCATCATTTGCAAAACACCATGAGGTTATCAAAGTTACATTCTACTCTGGAAAAACCCAATAATGGGTGAATGGTTAGGAAAGAAAGGTCTTTGAATTGCTAAATGCAAATGACCTTGATTACTAGCAAGGCATGTTCAAACTCATAATGAATTCAAATGTAGAAACATGTATGGCATTACTTTTTGACATTAATCCTTTAACCATAATGTAACATCTTGTGACAACATTTCGAATACTAGTTTTGGACTTCCTTAAGTATGTGAAATTGGTAGAATTGGCCAAGGTATAGCAACATGGAAGATGAGAGATGCTTATTTATTAACTTTATGAAGTGAAAGCTCTGTAATAAACTCATTACCTATTTTTGCCACTTGTGTGCATGTTTGCACAATAATTCTATACTTTACAAAATTTCATGTATGTAGAATCATTCCATTTTATTGGCATGTTTGGCCATTCTTTGTAGTCAAATTGCAATGATTTCTTTTTGCTAATTTTTTTGAGTTGTAAATGTATGGCATTTGCTAACTTGGCTTGATTTTTTTTGTTAGTTATGCTAGAAAGGCCAATTTTAGGGGTTCAATTCCTCCACAAAGTGTTTTGGTTTGCTTGTGAAATTTCATGATTCACTTTTTTATGGAACCTTCTTAATTTTTATATACACATGCGAATCCATACCAGAAAAATTGATTGCCCTTAACATTATTACAATTTAACACATGTAATTTCTAGATCTAAAAAAAATAATTTAACTCTTCACCTAAAAAATCCCATGTGTAATATCAAAATAATCAAAAAGCTCTAAAGATTTTTTCAATAATAGCCATATGCTAACACTTCTAAACATAAAAGGAGGGGTTAAAATTTTGGTGCAACCATAAAGAATCTGGTAGTGGGGCCACCCAGAGCTCATAGTTGAAATGGTTTTTAATTAGTTCTGAAAAAAATAATCTTCCCAAGTGGCCCCAATAAATATTTTGCAAAAAAAAAAAAAAAAAACACTAATTGTGAGATAATGTTATCCAAACAAATTTGTGCAATTTATTGAATTTTATGGCAATTCTACTTCAATCTATGAAAAACTTTAACAATATGCACACATTTGAACAAATGATGGCTTGTGTATGAGCATAAAACTTGAGCTTGGAATTTAAAGCTTAATGTGATTTTCATGCACCTACATGGATGAATATGTCCATAGATGAATGATTTCATACAAATGAATGTCATTTTTTCATGGATGAATTTCATTTATGATTTAGATTAAATAAATAAATCATTGGATGAAATTCATCCATGATTGGAAGATAAATAAATTCAAAATTATTTATATCCATTCTCATTTGTTGTTCAAGTATTAATATTTCAAATTTTAATGTCATTTAATAATGATGGATAATAAAATTGTGATAGTATGGGAAAATATGATGACGAGACCATAATAATAAATGTTTTTTTTTAAGAAATTATTTTCATGAACAATGTTAAGCAATTCAAGAAAAAATATTATGAAATGAATGTCAAACACCCCCCAACCTATTGTTGTTGACAACATTATATATTTATTTCATGGAAAACTGGGGTGCTTTGAAAATAAATAATTATTAAAAAACCCTATTGTTATCTATGATAGTAGGTTGTTTGAAAAAATCTAATTAAGGTGCCTAAAATTGAATTTTAGTTTAACAACATTGGTTAAATTTGAAAAAAGTCATGGCACCCTCGATAAAAAATGAAAAAAAAACCCCCCATTGTTGCCAATGACATTTATAAATATGTTTTATAAATAGATTTGAAAGAAGTTGTGACACCTTTAGAGGAAGGGGAGAAAAAATCCATTGTCGTCAATAACACTAGGTTAGTTTGTCCCAAATTTTATATTATTTTATTTAAAAATGACAATGACCATGAGGTGGATGTTAGCATAACAATAGTATTATAGTTTTTTTGTTTTGGTGAAAATAATGACATTTAAAAGCATAGCCATGAAATACATCTATAATGAAATTTACATTATATTATTCAACAAATGTTATATTATATAAAACTAAATTGTGTTTCATAAAGCTCTAGTTAATTAAAATTATGAGAAAAAAAATTTATCTATAAAAATTTAATGATAAAATAAAACATTCATCTATAATTTTGACAGAAGTTTTATTTATAAAAATTATGTAAATACAATTAACTTTTTTATCCATACATTAGATGAATTTAAAAAATCATTCATCCATAATGAGGATGAATGCTTACATTCATCCCTATGTTTGCTTCTAAATTTATTGGTAGAACATTCATTTTGTAATTAATTTTTGAAGTTTTATTTGCATGCGTATAGGGAAAAAGACATTTAACTATCCAAGTTCAAACTTTAGGCTTGAGGCTTAGGCTCCAAGCTCATATGGTAACTTGCTTCATCAAAAACATTAACATGTGTGAGTAGTAAATAAATCATTGGGTTCACATTCAAAAAGTTCATCAAATTAAAAATATGTACCTGCTAGTTTGAGGGGAAAATTCTGCAAAGATGAAACTTCCTAAACCACTCTGTTGACTGGAGGAATCTTATAATGCTAGGCAAATTCATGGGTGATATTCTTGCTGACCATACTACCTTGGCAGCTTGGACACTAATTATAATAAATGTAGAAAATTTCAAAAGATAATTCTTTCAAAGAACATAACTTCATGAAGGAAAAAAGACAATCTTGTGGGATGTTCAGGAATATTCTTTTCCAACTGGGAGTCTTCAAAACTATAGATATGTGGTAAGTTGCCTTTGTACTACTACTGTAATTAGGTCTCTGTTAAATCAAGAGAACACCAATAGGTGAATAAGCTTAACCGCTATAGGACAATCCATAAAACGAGGTAAGGCCCCAAAAGTAATCTCAGTAGTCATGAGCCCCCAACAGTGCATGCTACATCTTTGAGCCACCTTTAATTCTGAGTGCATGTCTTCAAGGTTTTGATGGTGAAACCGCAGTGAGTTTCAACAGCAAATCATCTTGGGTTTGAACTTCTGCTCATGTTAACAACCGACTTAGTTGCATTCTAAAAGTAAAAGGGGTGACTCGAGTGCAAATCCTGCTCTGTTTTTTTAGCGTCCTTTGAACCTCTGAGCTGCTGTGCTTCCATAGGGACCTCAGCTCGATAGGGATGCCAACCTTCCTCCATGGTAGGAAAAAAGAGAGGGGTGCGGGGGAAGGGGTCCTGATCTAATCGTTCAAGGTTTACATCCACATGATCTAATGAATTATAATTCATTAACAGAGTGGGAATGTGAGCGAAGCATTCAGGTGACATGTCCAAGCTTGCTGCCCCAAAACTTGAGAAATTTTTTGGAGAGAATCCAAGGCTGAAGGTAGCCACGTGAAATGACACACGTGCGAAGGTTGGCTTGTGCGGACGGGAGTTCCGGCACCATTAAAGATTTGCGAGCATACCAAAAAAGAAAAAATGCAGTTGTGAGTTTTTTGTCCTTTATACTGTTGTAAGCTTATGTCCTTGGCTGGTGGTCGGTGGGAATATGGACCCGGAAACTTTTCCGGGAGGCTACGCCTCTGGAGGCCGAATGGTCTTGTACTGACAGATTTGAGCCTGTCAACACGTCAAAACCCAATCGTATATCTGGTTAGGTATGGACACTGTGAAACTTCAAACAACACCGCCTATTGGAATTTGGCACACATTGATGGAGTGAGTGGCGAGTCATGACTACGGAGACTAAAGGCCGGCTCTTTCACTTGCACTAGGTGCCTTCAATCTTTTCAGACCAGTTTACAGAGTTAGGAAGGGAGTGAACCAGCACCCACCAGCGCAGTATGCAGGATGGATGGGACATGGACACCAAACACTTTTTGGTTGTATTTGTGTCCCACAGTTAATCACCATGGTGATTAGCTGTGTACTAACCATCCACATTCATCTTCTGAGACAGGCATCAAACATTTGATGTACTTACCTATTTACATAGTAACCCACTCAAAATCCAATAAGAGATCTATGGTTGGAGCCATTGTAGGGGAGACAAAAAGGGAAGGCCAAAGGAAGGTCAAAAGATGCACAACTTGCAATAACCAAAAAGAAGAAAGAGCTAGTCCCTCTTGTGATAGAAAGCTATTTCATCCATGGCCCCTCTAATGTCGCTTGCATACAAATTGTGAGATTTAATAATAATGAGAGGTCTAAGAACAAACATCACCTGCCAATGCAATCTTCCTCTCTACATCAAAGGTTAAAACACATTAAAAACTAATTTTAACATGTTACTTGAAAAATTAAATGCAAAAAAACAAGAATAAATAATCTCATGATCATCTATCATGGAAAAGATGTACATTCTCTAATGAAACAATCCATATCATGTTCAAATGCGTCATGCACCTTCGTAACCATCAGAATAAAATTTACATAGTAACCACTTAGGTTCCCTACCTAGTTACCTATCAGGGGCAAGCAGGCAGGCTTAGAGAATAGATTACCTTGGTAACACAGTTGTGATCCCTGCACAATGAACAACAACTGAGGCCCACCTTAGACGAGGGTCCAGGCTCCAATTTCCTAAGAACCAATTTGGACTGATTTGAAGCAAATTGAATCCTTGAATTGGACTGTACCTTGATCCCTAGCCTGATTCTTGGTTTTCCAAATCAGGAGCTCTCCTTTTAGCACTGTTTTTTGGTCCGAACCAATTTATTTTCCCTCCAAAACAGGTGCCATGTAGGTTTAGCCTCAATTTGCCTCTGTTTGGTCTTGGACCCTCATCTAAATGCCTTGGGACCAATTTAAAGCTTTCAACCAATAAGATTGTTTGAATTCATTGATCCCTGGATCTTGGACCCTCCTCTAAAGTCACCCTGAGTCTTAGCAGGTTTGCAGCCAGTGGATGCTGCATGGTGACTGCTGGGTCACATGGGCCCCAAGTTAGCAAGATGGGATCAGTGTACTTATGTCAATAAGAGGTTGAGGTTTAGTAAGGTACCCATGTTAGCACATTTTCAAAGGTGAGTCAGGGAATTGAGAAATATTTGATGGGATGGGTGCAAGCTTAAAATTAAATGGTTACGGTTTGATAAGTGTACATGGCAATGGGCATTTCAAAATCAGGGGCCTAGGATGAGATGGTAGGTAGGATTGGCCCCATATTTTGGGAATGTCCTCTGCCCTATGGGCCTCAATCAATATAATTATGAAACAAACCTTATCATAAGTCTAAACATATGTAGAGGACAATGGAATAGGAATTGAACGGATCTTATAATCTAGGAGTGAAAGGGACCTTATATGTATCTGCTTATTTCTATCTCCTACAGCTCCAAAATAGTAGGACCACACCTCTATCATAGGAGGAATATTCATGCACATAAGTTGCCCTCCAAATTGACTAGTCCAAAATTCAAATTACTCTCAATGCTTTAATAAACCTCAAGGTTCTAATTATCATATTTAATTATCTTCATTTGATAATTAATCAATTTACTAATCTGTGCATTCTGATGAATTCCTTCTATTCTCATTTCAAGGAAAGGGATTCAACAGTGTAAATAACTGTGTGCTCCAAAGATATGAGACCTTGCCTTCAAGTTCTTAGAGCATCTCCAGCGGTTCACTGGAAAATGGCCTGCACGCCATGTTTCCACATTCAAATTTTGTGTTAAAAGTTTTTCCCTCCCCACCCACAAACTGTAAATAGTAAACATTATACACTGAGGAATCACCTAAAGATCACACGTGGCCAATTAGTGCGGCCAGCCAATCAGTAGCAGTAAGTGTGTGGGCAGTAAATGCAAACACTTAACTAGCAGTAGTGTTTTTTGTTTTCCCGTGTCTCATGAAACACCAGTATTTGGCAACAATTTGGTGTACCTGCACCCAATTTCACAACACTGTGGTGTATTGTTTCATCCAAATGTGGCGTGCCGGCTAGTTTCCAGTGGACCGGTGGAGACGCTCTTTACATATTAAACTTATCTATAACACGAAGTAATCGTGATTCCTCACATTGAGCCTCATTTTGCCTGCTCATCCTCCCTTTCGAGCTCTACATAAAGTCCATCAACCTCTAAATCATTCCTCAAAACTAAGGATGAATACCCTCAAGTAGTTCTATCATGTCAGAGTCTGTCTAGGTTAACACTAGATACATTAAAGGGCTAGCTAAAGTAAGGGGTTAACTAAGCTAAGAGCTATCTAGGAACTATCTATAGTTTACCTATGGAGATACTAAGGGGACTACTTATGTTAAAGGGTACCTAGGACCTACCTAATGACTATTAAAATAAGGATCATCAAAAGCCTACATAAGGATTACATAAAAACTACTTAGGGTGTTACCTAGGGATCTATCAAAACTAGGGGATATCTAAGGATTACTTAAAGAGCTACATAAAATTTACATAGGGGGCTATAGATAAGCCCTAGGTCTTGCCTAGTTTTTAAGAAATCCCCTAGGTAGAGCTTTTAGATAGGCGCCCATGTAGACTTTATATAATCCCCTCTTACATTATGAATGAACCCTAGGTAACCCATATGTAAGTAGTATATAATCCCTTCTTGCATTATGATTCAATCTTAAGTAGTCTTTCAAATAATTTGTAATTAATCCCTCCTTAACTAGCCCGATAGGTAGGTTTTATGTAACCTTTTACATAACCCTTAAATATTCCATAATGTAGGTAAGCCCTTATATAACCTTCTTAAGCAAGGTTTAAAGTTTTTAGGTTTAGGACTTAAAGAGCTAGGGTTTCCATTGGTAACCTCTACCCTGCTTCTGTGGCTCTCAGTGAAGATGTTTTCAGTCGTTCAAACTCCATACTAGTCAAGTGAATACCTTTTTGCGTGGCAAGGCCCTTCTCTTCCACAAGATAGCACGACTACTTTAGTGCATGGAACTCGTACATTAATAATATTTTATAATATTGTACTGATATCAATTTTTTGCAATATCTTCTCACCTTGGATTGTGAACCTTCCTACTTTCTAGATAAGATATGACCTTAAGTTTTCACAATAATAGCGTTTGCTGACATTTCCAAAATTCAGTGATACCCAATAGATCTTCACTTGATTTCGAAATGAGTTAGGAACAATGTTTTCTTTTGGCCAAACTTTTGATACCAACCAATCTCAAAAAGTAAATCAGGAATTCTTTTTACCAAATTCCTCATTTTCTTTACTAAAATTTTGCCAATTTTTTGAGAAAAGAAAAACATTTTGGTAATTTTTTTGTCATATTTCAATTAAGAATTTATTTTAGAGCGATTTTTCTCAAGTTTTGTCCAATGTGGATAGTTTTCTAGAAACAAGTTGCTAATTAATGTTAGATCTTTCTTAAGATTTTCAAGAGTGATGATGCTACATGAAAAATTGGAAAAAATGGCCATTAGTTAGGAAGACACAAGTTTCAATGTTTGTCAAACTATAAATAAAGAAATAAGTAGCAGGATATGAATAATTTCTTTTTGACAAATTTTGTACCCTTTTCAACAAAAAAGGGAATTTGAATAACTGTATTTTTTTAGTTTAAATTTGACAAAGTTTACTAACTTTGGAAAAATTCACCAGATTTTTGTTATCACAAAATTGATAGAAAAAAAAAAATCCTACCTTTGATGGTTTCAAGTTGGTATTTGATTACATTTTATTTCATTATTAATTGGTTTGGAACTTTAATTGCTACAAAAGGTCAAATTATATTTGTTTGCAATTTAGGGAAAAAGATTTTTAATGCATGTGAACACTAAAACTATCGTTAACATTACCTTACCTTTGGGCCTTTTTCTTTCCCCCACAACCCTTTTTAAATCCCCAAATGTTGTTATCCCCAAAAATATATATATATAAAAATTGAATGTCAAATACATGCAATTTACACTTATTGCACATGGTTCTTCAAAAAGATTCTTTCATTATATTAACAATGAAGTGACACAAACCTGGGTTGAAACTAATTTTACCACCAATAGTGGGGTAAATTTAATGATTTCACATCACATTTAAGGTGGGGTTTTCTTTAAAAGATTATTTTTATTTTTATTTTTTGCACAATACCTAAATTATTGTCACCTAAGTCTTTTGTTCATGATCATTTAATTAAAGCATAAAAAAGAAATGATTTAGGAAAATGTCCTAAGATTCAAACATATTCTCATAAGGGTGATATAGTGCAAGGAAGTGAATACCAACACTCTCAAATGAATTCTCACATTGGGCTTTTTTTTAATTATTGGAAAGTTCTTAAAACATAGGTATTGAAAGTGAATTTGCATCCTCCATTTGGAGATCTAAATCTTTAATTATGGTTTAAAATTTATTGGAAATCAAATTGACAATTTAATTCACAATCATTAAAACCCCAAAAATTAAGATGAAATGACCTCCAAATTGAACAAACAATACAGCATTGGAAAAGTTATTTTCAAAGGTCAAAACTTTGCCTTCAAAAGTTCTTTAATTAAAGTTTGAATGTGAGAGCTATGAACCCACAAAATTTTGAGATTCATAATTTGAAAAAAAAAAAAAAAGTGACATTTTCATTTTAGAATCTTATGAATTTTTGTCATTTCAATTCAATCCTCATTACTAATTATACAATATATTAAAAGGAAAAGAATGACATCTCCTCCCAAGTCTAAACATGGTGAATTTTGTGGAAAATGAATTATCCACTGTTCATCCATGCATAATTTAAGTTTCAACTTGCACTAATTGTTCTTCTTTTATTTGTATATGGCTTCACTTTGAATTCACAAATGTCAACATGTCCTTGTCATGTTTTAAAACTCTCAATTTTTTGTTTTTTAAAAAGCACACCTTAGGTTTGCATTTAATTCCAAGATTAAAGATCAACTAGTTTTTTTATATAGTGATGGGTTTCATTCAAAATTGGTTTAATATTTTAGATTTTTCAAAATAAAATATAATTAATCAAAATTTTCAATAATGATCCTTATATTTTGGTAATTGTCCTTTCAAATGTAGGTTAAACAACATAATTTTGCTTGTTTTTTTCTCAATGTATAATTATTTGTTGCTTAATTTTAAAGAATGCAATAAAAAGATCTCAATAGTGACATGTAGAAGATTTTGCGATCTTCCTTTCCATCAATGGTTGTCTTCTTATCATTAAAATTCAGCTTTATTAAGGTTAATTTAACATTTAAAAAAATAACAATGTGACAAAATAATAATTATATTTTCTAAATTACCCACAATTAAACACACATATTATGTGTAGAAATACTAAATATGTACCAAAGGAAAATGGACATGATAGAAAAACTAATGTGAAAATGTTTAAAATGGGAGATTTTTGTGAATTTTCAAAACCCCTAATTGGAATCTTTTGGAACATAAATGGGAAACATAATATATTTAAATATTCTATGTATTATTTGAATATTGAATTTTGTTGCAAACATTGTAACATGATGCAAAAGAATATATACATATAACACAATAACTTAAGAAAATATTCATTTATTTGGAGATGATTTCATATTCACATATCCCAAAATAATAAGAAGATTTACCCTGGGTTTGATCCTTTGATACAACATGTTGTATTTACAAACATAAATGATGAATTATCATGTAAATTTAGTTTACCATAAGAAAATGAATCTTGGAAATGAATAATAAATCATTACAAGTGTATAATTTATTATTTTAAGTTCATTTTCCTTTTGGATTACTTTTTTAAAAATGTCAAGACTTTTCCATGTAATGATGTGAAACCATTACATATTTTTGTGAGATTTTTCATATTTATTAATTTTTTTCACCTGAGTTGAAATTACATATCTACAAATGTTATATTTTAATGTGAAACAAGTTGTACATTGGAGTAATGTAAGATTATATAAGTTTTTTCCTTCTACTTATACACCATGCTAGATTTTACTTGTTATAACAAAATTAAATATTTATGAATACAACTAAGTAAAACAATCAATAACAATTAGGGTTTGTCAAATTCCTTAAGTACGTGCATTAGCTAGGATCCTCAGCATTAATTAGCAGTAAATGGCAACTGTCCTGGCGGACAAGTAAAGTTTTGTTTGAATCCTACCTAGTTCTGGCGACCTAAAGGAACACACTATCAATCTGGCTACTTCTATCCCTTTTTTTGTCAAAATATGGCAAATTTTTGAAAAAATTCTCAAAATTTCTTTTACTGGATTCGCCAGGCCTTCTTTTTTTGTTGCCAAGTGGCGAAAATTCGCCACACAGAAAAACGCTGCTAATAATTATGTGCAAATTTTGAGACCTTAAACCAAGGGGAAGGTTCAGCAAACCTTACAGTGCCTTTTGATATAGTGCATAGAAAACAATAACCTTGAAAAGCGTGAAAACCCAATCAAACATCAAGTTTCATGTGCATTGTACCTACCTTAGAGCTCAACTTTTTTTTTTATAGATTGTCATGAATCATAGATAACAATATTGAAGCTATCACACCTTCACCCTTCCCTTCTCCCTATCTATGTGTTCTTTTATATTACTTAAAGTAACTTGCATTACCTATTATGTAAAATCACCTTGAATCCTTATGAATTTGACAAATTGCATTTTACATTTGTAAAACCATTGAAACATCAATATTTTCATGTGTGTGGCTCACTTGTGACTACTATCTTTATCTTGTCATGTTTGAACTTTTTAAAATATTTTGTTGCAATTTGATAAAATGCATTTTAGTCATCAACTTCACAAGATTCTGATTGTTTGGTGTTGTTAACCAAATTAATGACCTTGACCACAAATGCCAACATACTTCCAAAAGGCTATTTTATTTTATTTTTCACACTAAATAATTCACATTGCCATCAATGAGTAACAAATGCATAGTATAATAGGGGCTTCACCAATTTAATTAATTTATTGATCACCATCGTTTTCAGTATTTTTTTTCAATTATTTGGAAAGGAAATGTGAACTGAAGACTTAAGATTTGTCTAACTTTTGATGTTTAAAAACATCTCATGATTGATTTATGTGTTCTAGTCTCAATAGGATATGGTTAACATTTGCTATGAAATTTAGATAAGTGCATGTTGCATTGAATGTTGTTAAATGTTGTTTTCACATTAAACTAGTGAATCCTTGTGCCATCAGCCCAAGAGCAATCATCTTAAGGCACTAAGGGATAAAGATGCTAGAAAACCTTTTCATGGCTCTAGGAGCCATGACAACTTTCCAGAAGAAAATAATGGTGAAAAGGTTTTATTAGCCCAAGTGTGAACTGGTGACATTGGTCCTAGGGATTAAGATTTGGGATGGGGAATGGCAAACATGGAGTCAATATGATGAAGAGGCACTGGTTTGTTGAAAAAGCCATTTTAGTTACTTTGAATTAATCAAATAAATAAATAATTATAAATTCAACAACTTTTGCTTTGTTGGTCTGAAATTGCAACTCTGCACACCATTTGGTCCAGGGCTTTCCAACAGCACCAAGAGTGCAGTGAGGCGGGCATGCCCACAAACAAAACAAAACAAACACCTTTCTTAGTATATGGAATATATACATATAACAACCATTAGTGCAATTGCATCACTCGATCATTCAATTGAACATTAAGTGGCTATTAAAAATGCCTATTGAGCATTTGAGGTGATGAGTTTTAAAGAATAAATGTTTACAATATTTTGAATCTTTTCCTTGGAAATAAAGGTACTAAACAATGAAATGCACCTCAGCCTTTAGATCCAGTCACTTGGTGTTTATTTTTTCCATATGGCGAATTTGTATTATGTTTTTTAAATAATGTTTTTTGAGATTTCTGCTAACCAACTGTCAAAATATTTAAAATAAAAAATCGAAAGATTCTACATTAGGTTCCAATAGGGAGCCAAAGTCTAGAAGGATGCTTAAATGTCATATTTTGTATTTAGCCAAATGTCGCTGAACTGACTTAAGGATGATTGCAACTCTGACATGCCACATTACAAAATTGGAAAATAAAATAAAACCACTGAATCCACTCTCGATTCCCCGACAAAGGAGGCGTAAACACGGGGTTAATGTTCAATGCCAATAACCATAAACTAGTAGTGTGCTTCTTCTGATCGGGTACAACAACCCAATGTCGCCAACCCATTTTCAACGTAGACTTTATGTCATCCTGACATAAAGATACTGTTACCCACCACAAAACTTATTTAGTTCCAAGGCATAATTTTAAATTTAAGATCCTTGATTTAGTGTATCCGTTTCGGTGTAGCTGTAATGAATTTCCCAATAAGTTAACCCTACACATTTCCCAAGCTTTATATGCCACAAACAGGATCCAGATAGCTGTAAAATATTAGCTGGAACTGGACACATGCGCCATCGAGTTGTTCACAGGTCTCATGGAACAGGACTCAGGACTTTGGTGAGAAGGTAGTATGTTACTGTGTACTGTGATATAGATGATCGCCAGTTTGGCTATAAATAAAAATTTCTAAAATAAACACTGCTACCAACTGTCAAGCTGAAAAAATAGTTGTTATATGGCGAAGAAATGGATATATATTACAATTATTGATGTTCTTGGGTAGAGTGGCCCTTGGGCCTTGACTATGAACCAATACCTACTCTGGTACTAGAACGTGAAGATGCCCGTGTAGGTGCTGGTTTATCCTTGAATTACAAGTCATGACTCAAAATATCAAGTAGTTGCACAAATGCCTAAAAGTGTAGTAGCATAAAGAAACTCACATGGGGCTCTGATCTTATTAATTCTGCGGGCCACTGTCGTTTCCCGATTTAATATACAATCCATAACATGAATAGGGAAGACACTCTCCTGAAATAGAAAGTGGCATTTACTTACTTCCCCAAGTCCCTACGCCAAACTGGGTACCAACACCTCAGAACTGGCAGTAATAAAGAACAATCGGCACATTAAATGCATGCATTGTCCGACTTTAAATCGGCCCAATGATCTGGATTTACGTAAGAGATGTTATATAGTGAAAAGATCCAACCCTTGGGGGCTTCGCCTGCATTTTAAAATGGGCGAAATTCTGTGAAGGATATCCCAGAACCCGTACTTGAGGAATATGCGTAATATCCCTCCTAAGAAATAAGAGGGATATTCACAGATGTATGTGAACAGTGATCTCCACTGTTCTCTATGAAATTTCTCCAAGTGCTTTGTGATAACAAGAAGATCCTAGGGTTGGATATCCCACTGCGAGATAGTTAGGTACAGGATTCACCATATGGTTTGGGTCAAATATCATGTTGCCATTTTATCATCGGTGGCCCCTGCAAAACATCTGGCTCTGTCCAAAGCAGTGTTTTCTCGTTCTCACTTTTCAAAAGCACCTCCAGTTCAGTTCCAGACTTAGTTCTTCACATTGCAAAAAACTAGGTTCTGGTTTTTTCAAAAAAAAACTCTTAGATTAGTACCCTTCTACCAATGCTCAAAAACTGAATCTTTTTCTAGTTATTGGAGAAGCAATAAAAAGTGATCACCTACATCAACTATGTTTTATATAGGTGATTGATATCAATAGGTTTGTTGAGACATGTTCCAAAAGTAACACCTACATTCCTAATGCCATCCCCTCTATGCTACCCTCCAAATTTTATTATTTAAAAAAATATGTACCCATATTTTTTTCTCAATCTAGCAACATGTTTAACCCAAATGGGGAAAAATATTAAATAAATATGTTTTAAACATTCAAGTTTCAAAATTTTGTAGGAAATGAACTTGAACTTGTGTAAAGTGGGTTTTGGGGCTGGTTTTGATTAAAACTAGAATTTGCTTCCAATCATAATTTTGAGCCTAGTTCCAATTTTGGGGGGTTTCTTCCTTCCAAAATTTAGCCCCAAGGGTCTATATATGAAGCAATTGGCCCGAGAACCAAAAATTAGAATCAGCCAAACACTTGAACCCAACAACATCAGTCCAAACTAGGAGGTAGTTGCATGTAAATAATCTCAATAAACTAAAAGGTTCTCATTAGAAAGAGCCAACAAAATATTCTTTGGTGGGTTTGATTTTTGTGAAATGCCTGCCATTAATGTTCAACATTCAGAACCTAATTTTCTTATTTCATGCATATTATGCATTATGATGTCCATATCTACATATTCACATGGTATTATTTTTTCACAGTGAATTCGTTTTTCAAAATGTTGAGATGATGAAATATTACATTAGTATGCATAAATACAACACATAATCCTTCTGACAATTACAAAGCAATTTCAAGTATTTCATGTTTACTTTTTAGAAGTTCAGGAAAACTAACATCAAATATATTACCATAAAACTACTCTTTCAAACCATAATTATATCCATTCAAATTTTTTAATTAGTAAAAGCAATAGTTGAGAATGAACTTGTGCCAAAAAAATATCCTTTTAATAAAATGAATTTTTTTTGTATATTAATCAAGGATCCAATGTATGCACTACAACACCTACTTTTTGCATCTACTTTAGCCTTCTTTGAAGCATTGTATATTTAATATACATGCACATGCACACAAATGTATTTTATGCCCATTTCTTCAACCCAAATGAGTTTTCAAATGACTCATCTATTCTAGAAGTTGGTGCTCTTGCTATTGTTCTAAAATTCTTGTCATCCTTGTTGTCTTTCATGACTGTGTTTGCCATCCTCATTGTCCTTCATATGTGTATTATGTTTTCATCAACCCATTTCCGATGTTTTCATGTTCTCCTATCCTTAATTATCATCAATGTTGCTAACCACGACAAGGAATTTGCATAATTACCATTGGTTTCTTGTTATAAATGCCACATGTAACTTCAAATCTCAATAGTCTTTTTAAACAAGTTGCAAAAAACATTAATAGTAAAGGACAAAATGTAGCATCAAGTTGAAATGGCAATTGCATCTATTACTATAATCAATAAACATTTTCCATCCAAACACAAGGTCAAAATGTGTCTTTCATTATTTAAAATATCTTAAGGATTGTTTTTTGTTTGAAGTGCATATGTTTATGCCAAACACAATATAATAAAAAATGGAATGAAATGTTTTTACAAAAATTTCATTAATATAATTTTTTTGTCTAACATAGATATTCCTTTACAAAAAAACACCAAGTATACACCTAATGATAGAAAATTTGTTATTTTAAAATCAAAACAATTTTTGAACATGTCATGTAATGCAATGGATTCTCGAATACTTGGTGGCCACTAAATACAACTTATAAAAAATTCAATTTATCAAAACATTAAAAGATAACACAATTTGAATTTAGTACAATAAAAGGACTAAAAAGGCTAGTGGGCACAAAAATCATTATATACTAGATAAACTAAATTTATGAAAATTGCATTATACAAGTTTTACTATTGTACCACATTACATAGGTCCATATTAATATGACATAATCAACATAAGAAAAATAAGCATAAACAAATATCAATGACAACAATACTTTTTTTTGGACAAAAACAATCATCAAATTGCATTTTAAAAATAAATGAGTAAAACTCAAAATAATAATTACATACTTATAGTCTCATTAGTTGCATCAAGGTTTTGTTTGGCCTTGGTTGCATGAATAGCACTAATCATTGTAATGTTATTGATTGTGACATTACTTCTAGTAGAAAATGAGAATACCATGGATGACATGTTAACCCATTGTTTTGGATTTACCAAATTGCATTCGCATTTGTTCACCCAACAATCCCAATACATTTTTCTATCATTTTTTCTTCGTTTTTTCACCAGCATTCACGATTGAGTATGAACCCATCAAAAAAAGGATCCTTCACAACCTCATTTTTTGCCCTCCTAACCACACAGTATATAATTCTTGATTTGTAAACTTCACAAAAATGAAATCTCTAAGGCCTAAAATTCAAGTTTTGAAAGAAAATGTAAGCAACTATCTTTAATGATAGTTGATTAAAGATAGTTGATAACATCAACAAATTTGGTAGGAATGGCATTTCAAATGTGTTTAGATTTTCAATTGTTTGAAGGCTAGAAACCTTCCAAAAGTGTTGAACTTTGAATAGGCAAAAGTTTTGACAACAATTCAAGTATGTTTTCCAAATAATCCACATATGGACCAAGCTTTCTAACATAGCTTTCACCCTTGCACATCTTGAACTTCCAAAATTCCATGCACCAAGAAAGCCCACTATTAATGAATCTTTCCTTTTCAAGTGACTTGGATGAATCATTCCCCCATATAGGGTGGAAAGGAATAGGATTTGGAAGTGCAATAAGCAACTTTAGATGACCTAAGTTGTCTACTTATCACAATTGAACTAAAGGTTAATCCTTAGGACTCCATAGTGCATTAGTAGGACATTTTTTATTGCATAACATGTCACCTAGCCAAATCCATTTTAAAAAAAACAAATGCATGTTTGTATGCCTAACCAAGATTTCTAGCCCATCTTCTAAACATCTTTTGACCAAAGTCTTCAAATTTGATTATTTTCTTAGATAAATTGAGGAACAAAAGGATGACCTTCTAAAATCATGAATGTTTTCATCAAGTCAAATAAAACATAATTATCCTTCTCCTTCAATGTCTTAAAAGGATAACCAAAATTTCCATTTATGCCCTCATGGTTGTCTCCAACAACTAAAACCCTAGTTGAACTTCTTTGAACATTTATCTTACAACTAGGAAGATAAGAATGCAAACAAGTGATGATTCTTATTATCTTTCATGTAGTTATGCATTGAAATAAATAGGTTTCTATGCAATGGATTAACACCAATGAATTGCTTTAGAACCTTTAGTTTAAGTAAACATCAAAAACTTCCTTGCATCAATCCTTGAAAGAATGCATTTTGTGGTCATTCAAATAAGATACTTGATTCATTAATAGGCTCCTTTTTTAAAACTCAAAGTAATCACAACAATGGGGCAATTGTAAAATTGGGATCATTCGACCAAAATATATTAAGCAAATGCCACATTTTTATAACCATGAACAATCATTTTAGTCAAAATGATTAAGAGTTAATCAAGACTTGAAACCATTTTGTTTTTTATTACAACTTTTAAAAGAATGGTTTTCATTAGAAGAAAAGTGGCAATTTATGACTTGTCATTACAACTAGTTTTTATCACAATTAACATTTATGATTAAAATCCCATTAGTTGCCTTGAACAAGTTGCATAAGACAATGAACTTTGGATGAAAGAAAAAGTCAACAAAATACACCTCCATCCTTTGACTGGCAATATACATATTATCGTTTGCAACTAAAATGCGACTATTTTCGTGGACAATGAGAACAAATGATATGTTGTCATTTGTCCCATCTTTTTGTTATTTTAAATATTTTAAATATAGTTATGACATAATTTTAAAAGTCCAATTTATATGTTTGGATAGTTTTTAATTGTGACGCGTGGCACAATCAAAATGTGACATCTGGCATATTAATTAAATTTGTCCAAAATCAATTTAAATAGGGATGTATGTAAGTATGTTGAACTAAGTAGGTAGATAGGAAAGATCTACCCATTAGTAGAAAAACCTTTTCCAAAATAATTACAAACAACACTTTTAATCACCTAAAACAAGTTACAAAATGAAAATTTTCTACTAAGAATACCTACTCAATTATTTACTTAAATTAGACACCTACTAAATTAGATATCTACTAAAATAAGTAAATAGGTAAGTACTTAGGTTGGTAGGTTAGTTAGGGAAGTAGGGTAGCTAAAGGGTAACTATATATATATTTAAAAATTTGGGTTAAACATTTTTTATTTATTCATCCCATATGGCCCAATGTGTTTTTTAATATGAAAATGTAAAACAAGAAACATTCCATATATACTTTTCAAGATGAAAAATGTAGACAAAATTTATGCGATCAATTTCGGAGTTGGAATTTAAATGTAAACTATGTTGTGACAAAAGAGTTTAATGCAAATTAGTAACCATTAAAAGACTTATTCCATATCTTTTAACAATATTTTTAGTTTTGTAAAGTATGTAATTGAAAAGATAAGTGGCTAACCACAATATAACTAATAAAGTGCCTAATTAAATAATTAAGCAATTAATCAAAATATTATTACATAATAAAAAAAGATTATTCAATTTGTTAAAAAAAGTTATATTAATTAATTAATTTATTATTATAAACAGTAAAAATTAATATTCAATAATTTATCTAAATATATAATTATTAATGTATATAATAACTAATGAAGATTAGTTATTTTGTTATAATTAATATAATTATTTTTTCATTTGGTATAGTGAACATTAAATAAAATAATAATAAATTAAAAATAACAATAACCTTTATTGAGTTATTATTTTAGCCTTGGTTAACTATTTTATTAATATCCACATTATTATTTTGCTTGTATAACTATTTTTGAATAACTATACTAAATATTTAATACTAGTAAAAATTAAGTTATATATATAATAAGTAATATTAATTTTTGCAATTACATATGATAATAAACTAGTTTCCTAACTAACTATAACCATAAAAATTTTAATTCAAATTTTTAAATAAACATTATAAGTTTTTAATCATGAATAATTAAGCTCAATTATGAATTATGAAACTACTATGATTACTATAAAAATAAATTAATTATAGGTATTTTATAGTAATTAGACATTAATTACAATAATTATTTATTCTAAATAGGTAATTATTAAATAAAATAAAAGTTTTTTGTACTTAAATTTTTTTATACACAATAATTACATTAAGTTCCTTAATTATATTAAAATTTTGAAATAATAATTTATTTTGAAGTTATTTGTTCTAAATTATGAATACCAATAAAAGGTTGAGTGATTTTGGTAAGGAATTACAACTTGCAAATTTCAATTCAAAATCTAACAACACAAATTCCACTTCAAAATCATTTAATGGGAATTTTGGCATGGAATCCATTTGTGCAATTTTGCTACAAAATCACATAACACAAATTCTACCATGAAACATAGGGGTGTAATTGTTAAATGAGGTTGTTATTTCATTCAAGACTTTTTTGAATCGATGTGGGAAAACGAAAGGCAAGTGTTCATCCATTTCTATGAAACAATTTCATCAACAAACGTCACATTTCAGTTTATGCCTCCTAAAAACCTAAATTTCTCTACAAAAGGGGGCATTGGTCATTCATTTCTCTCTTTTTTTCGTCCTCTTGTTATTTTGTCAAAATATTCACCAATTTGTGTTTGGAGATGAAAAGTAGCATTAGCAAAAAGACAATCTAATTTTTTTTGTTATCTTCATTAGATTCATAACCGGAAGGTAGTTAATCAAAAGTAAAACAAAAGGAAAGGGAGAGGGAGAAGTTGGTTATCACTTTTTCTAGTAAATGCAAGATTATTTTTGCCAAAATGGATAAGTTTTAAAGGTGGATTGTTGGTAGAGATGTGTAGAGGGCTTAGTAGGTGGGTGTTTTTAGTTTTCTAAACATCCAATTGAGTCTCATTCAACCCTTGGTGACAAAATTTCTACATGTGATTACTCGGTTCAATCTTGACATCATTGAATTGATAGTGTAGGGTGTTCCGATGTTTGTCACCAAAAAAATAAATTGTCGATATGTTTTGCCTTCCTCAATTTGGTATTGTTATGTTACTAGCAAAACCATAAAAGGAAAAGGAAAAGGAGAAGGAAGGAAGTTGCCATCTACTAAAACATTGCTCCACTACAAGTGTTAGTGGATTGTGAAGGATGGAAGGTCTCTCTTCTCAAGGGCATGTACATCACAATATTACGTGCATTGATTCAAATAATTTGGCTCAAGGGCAATAAACTCACTTATCACTACAAAAAAATGTGACTTTTTAGAGAGTTCAACTTGACTAAAATGTCCACATTGACCAAGGGGGATGGTGATTTTGATTAAGACATGGGGCATGAAAGACATGAGTTACTTTTGATTGGAACATTTGACTAAAGTGACATTTTAAACCATGTCACACATGTGACAAACAAAACATTTAGTCAAAAAAATTAAAGGTCAATCAAGATGACAAAGGCTTAGTCAAATTGAACACACTAAATGGCCATTATGATTTATAATTAATCAAATTGGTCACTTTGATTGGACATTTAATCAAATCAACCATACTAATTTGGTTATACCTACAAGTTTATTTGGCCTAGGGTACATACCAAATTTAAGTTCATAACTAGTAGGCCCTAATTAGGAATATTACACCTAATAAATATTTATAAAGTTTAATAGGCTACTTACATGCTACCATTAGGCACATGTAGGTACTTAAACTTAGTACATTAATTAGTTGATATTTAATATTCAATAATTTATGATTAATATTTTATATGTTTAATAAGTCATCAAGTAATTGTTAACTGATTAATTATTATTATCAAATTATCAAATTAATCTTTTTTTGGGGCTAGTACTTGATAGTAATTTATAATAATTAATAATAGTCAATATAATTTTTAAAATAATTACTAATAAATGAATTTTTAATTAATTTAGTATTTTATAGTAATTCATTATATAATAATTGATAATTATTAATTAATAGTAAATAATTATTAAATAATCAATTAACTAATAATTAAAAATAAGAACTATTAAGTAATAGTAAATATTTTTATTTAATGCTTAATATTTAATATTTCATAATAAAAATTCAAAAATTAGCCATTTATGTTGAATAACTATTAATTAATAGTAAATAATCATTAATTAATATTTGATATTTAATAATTGAGTTGATAACATGTAGTAGCCTACTAGGCATAGATACTTACATGTTATCAAGGTAGATATTTGGTACATGGTATAACCTCCTACTTAGATAAGTAATAAAAAAATATTGAAATTCATTGATGAATGTTACAAAATGTACATCAAAACCAAAAATTCAATCAAATTTATTATAATATGATGATAAAAGTTTTCAACTTTTGAAAAGGTAGTCCAATGGCTTGACTTGACTCTTCAAAGTGGAGGTGAAGAATTCAAATCCTCCCACATACAACATTGGCCAGCTAGGCTACTTTGGCTTTACATGGCTTAAATAGCTAGCTTAAGCCACTTAGGCAAGTAGGTCTAGGTCTAGGGTTGGCCATTTAGCCTAGGCTAAATAAAATCGGTAGGTAAATTATTTTATTTTGTACATTAATTATTAACTAATGTGGGTAATTTAACTAATTAATTGATAGGTTATATATATATATATATATATATATATAATTTAAAATTAAATCATATATAATTTTTATCAATGTATTGTTGATTAGTAAAAAAGGCAGTTAAAAAATCAAGTCAAAAAAACCAACCAAAAAGACCACCAAAAAGACCCAATCAAAATGGCCGGGTTTAAATTAACTTGTCCAAAATCATATATGGCATTTTGGTCAAGTTGAACATGGTGACATTTGGGGTACTTTTTGGTCAATTCTTCTAATGTTAAAATCCACATTTTCTTGTAGTATTATATGTTGCCAAGAAATTGTTCATTTGGTGGTCTTGGCAAAACAAAGGATTCATGTGAACTAGGCAGTAGTTGTTTTCAATAATTTGTATACCAAATGAAGGGATCTTTCTACATTAACAAAAGGAAGGAAAAGTAGAGACAACACCAAATTTGGGGTAGCACAAGTGGTGGATATCTTATTTCGAAAATAATTTTCAGTAGATTTGACATTCATTATATGAGAATCCGAAGGAGAGGATGAACCTAGTGGTCATTCCCCACAAGAGACTTAGATTATGGTAGGCGCCAAAATTCCTAAAACACTTTCTTAGGGCAAGCTGATTGAGTTGAATAACAAGATGCATATAGTGTAAGAAATTAGTGGGACAAGAAGTTAATTGAAAAGTTCCTAGCAACTGGAAATGGAAATGTTGCCAAACCTACTCTTTGTGTTGTGGTTGTGGAATTTGCAAAGGTTATGGCCGCAAAATCCCATACCCTCTCTAGGAAAATGAACTCTTATAGTTGGATCACCAAAACTATCAAGTTCAAAAAAAAGTAAAATGTGGAGTCTAAGTTCAATTCAACTTGTAGATATTTTTGGTAATGCTTTTATACCACAACCTCCTCAAGATTTTGACCTAGTGGTGGAAGGTACCAAAATTCATGCCAACTTCTCTCATGAATTGCATCAACAATTAGAAGGTGAAGAAATGTCAATTGATGAAATACCAAAATTGGACACATGACTAGGTTTGTTTTCCAATGGTATTTTCTTGTGTAGTTTAGTAGAAGTTGCCAAAATTTGCTAACCCATGAAATGTCATTTTTGGTGTGGCCTGGTTTTTTTCCTACCCCTATTAGTGCAAAGAACGAAATGCATGGAATGGCTCCTTTTGTTATTGCTTCCTTGAAATCTTTGGAAGATTACTTCCTTTGTTCCAATAATTTTGCTCAAACAATGAACAACATTTCAAAGGTTTTCCAATTAATTTCAATTGAAAAGGAGGCAATAAGGGAGGGTGACAAAAGAATCTCCAAGAGGTGGTCGATCTAAAAAGCTAGTTACACCAACTACAAACTGCCAACTAGCATGATTGAACCGTAACCATTTAGCGCTTATAGATAGAAATGCAAATTTTGAAAGGAATGTAGTTTGAAAAGTGCAGGAGTTGGAAAGGAAAAATTTGAACTACGAGAATGACTTATCAAAATTACACAATTGACTTACAAAAATTGATATCACATTGGACTCTTTGAAATCAAAGTGGCCCACTTTAATACAATAAAACCTTTAACTTGATAAGGAGAACCAGAAGAACCTAGAACTGTTGTTGGGCATGATAGATAAGTAGTTGAGAATTGCAAAGGCCAAGGTAGAGAGGTTGGAAGGCCAAAATGAAGCATTAAATGAAAGAATCTAAAAACAATAGATAAGTGTGTTCACAATAAAAGGAGCCAAGGACTACATGTACATGCATAAAATCTTACACCCCCATGACTTTGAAAATGATTACATGAGTTGTAAGGATTATAATTTAATGAAATCACTTTCAAAATGTTTGTATATTTATGAATTTTCATCAAAATGAATATTGTGCAATTTTGATATGTTTCATTGGTCATAAAGTGTATATAGTGAGGAATGAGGGTGTTAAAATTTTGAATGTCCTTTATTTTATGTAAAACCAAACCATTAATTTTGAAATTTTTTGGATGACCATATATTAATGATTATGAGGGCATGGTATCATTAAAAATTTGAATATATTTTTAATTTTAATTATCCATTATAGTCATTTTTTAGTGTTTAAATGTGTTTTTGATCATTAAAACTACATAATTTGAAAAATCTCCTCAAACAAAGAACTTATATTTTGGTATAAACAAAGGTAAGGTTGCATTTTCATGAATATTAAATGTGTTATATAACATTATTTCTTTTTTTGTGAATGTAATTCTACTCCATTTAGAATAATGTTAAAGAAAGGTATGTTTGATAAACTCAATTCATAATGTATTATTAAAGGTTTGAAACACATATTATTTAAATAATATTGACATGTTTACTTTTGTCGAAATCTACACATTTGATTTACTTGAAATTTTATCAATAATAAATTGATTTAATTACATATAGTTAAAAAATTCATGGAAACACATGTGAATTAAACTTTTAAAGTTGACACTATCATCCAATAATGGGCCCTATCCAAAACATGAAGGGCATGTTTCAAACTTGAAAAAACATAGTTGTTAGAAAGAACTTGCACTTGGGGCCCACCAGCTCCTTTTATTATGAATGCACCCAAACCAAATAAACCTAGTCAACTGAATGAATCCAATTGCTTCAGCAAAACACTAATGACATGAAGGAAAATCAGATTATGAATCTAGAAGAAATGAAAGCAATTGAAAGGGAGATGAGGATGTTGAAGTAGAGGGTTGAATTGGCCAATTTCTACCATTAGTGAATGGAAGAATGTGACAACTTGAAGATGAAGTATGCCTTTATAAAAATAGAGTTGTTGATCCATTAGCAAAGAAGCAAGAAAAGCCAAATAGAACAGTGGGCCTTACATAAGGATCAAGTTGTTCAAATAATCCACGAATCTTTTGAAACCTATCAAAGGATGAAGAGTTTTATTAAAAAAGGTTGGAGGCTTATCGAAAAGTTATCCCTCACTTAGTGATGTTTCCATTTGATTATGGCATGGCACCAACACCCATCGTATATCCAACATGCATCAAAAGTGAAGTGCAAAGTGAAGGAGTTCAAATGGAGGTAGATTTTTATGTTGCATTGATTTCTCACCCTATCAAGTTTGAGGACACTTCATGGGTTGTTGACAATTTTGGTGTTGCAGTTGCATCTAGGTTAACCAATGTCTTGGTTTATGCAAAAACCATAGTTCCTCCCATTAATTTTAATGTTGTAATATTTTTTGATGCATTAGTTAACATGGACAGCAAGGTCCCTATGGTCTAAACTAACATGGCTATCTTTGGTTAGACTTTGATAATGTCAAAAATAACAACTTTTATTAAGGTTTTACCAAGTACTTCAAATGCACCAAAAAATGTAGGATTAATTGTAGTGATAGAGGTTGTAGATATAGTAGAAGCTACTATCATGGTGGATAGTATAATTGTAAACAATTGTAGTTTAGATTATAATTACAAAGACATAATCCCAATTATAAAGGGGGATGATGTTGAAGGTAAAAAATTACCAAAACATGTTACCGGATTTTGTTTCTTATTGAGACTAGTTATTGGATTTTGCTTTATTGAAACATGTTACCAAGTTTTATTTCTTATCGAAATTGGTTATTGGATTTTGCCTTACCAAAACATGTTACTAGATTTTTCCTTACTAAAATTCTCTATCGAATTTCATGGTTGACTGAATGTACTTACTAGATTCAAATGTTAATTTTAGAACCAAATTTTTGGGGATCAGGCTAACTATTTGTTCCACCATTTTAAAGTAGTTTTAGTGAAGGTACTTAAGGCTATTTGACTTTGAGGATATACAATTGGTGTTTTCAAGTAAATAAATTTTTGTCATACTTTTGTACATAGAGTTTTCTACTAGTTGTTTTTTCTTCCTTCATATGCTATAAGTATTTTCTTGTTGGGCATTGGGTTTTTTTACTTGTATTTGCTTCATATTTGCTTATGTAAAAAGTTTATGAATTTTGTCCTACTAGTTTGATAGAAATTTACTTAAGCTATTTGCTTATCCAAAAAGAAGAAAAAGATTTTATCTTTTGCTCCCCATTCTATTACATAAAAACCTGGTATTTCACCAAGTGGCCTTAACAACCACGAAGGCATATATATATATATATATATATAAATGCAATTTTGAACACAATTTGACATGGTTTTGGGCTTATTGTTTCATGATTTTACCCATGTCCTCTTATATATTAATGGTAATTTTTTTCAAAAACTTTTTTAATATATATATTTTTAAAAGTTTAAAATGGTGGCTCAAACTTGGACATGGAAAAATATATTTAAAATAACATCATTTGAATCAATTCAAGAGTTGAACCAATTTGCTAGGCTTAAAATACATTCCAAAAATCCAAATATAAAGGAAATGGACTTCCAAAGGGGACTTTGATTTATTACTTTTGGTCCATTGTTATGTGTTTTTATTGTACCTAATTGTGTGTTGCCATGTGGTAGCCTATGCCTAGACAAATAAGAATAAATGGTATGCTAGGTTAATTGTTTAGGTTGGAAATTTGAAGATTTGAACCTTTCACCTTCACTTTGAGAGTTGAAATCATTAACCATTGTACCAAAGTTTTTTTAATGTATCAAAATTAGTTTCACAAACCTAGGCTAACTTAAGGTGCCAAATGTATGTTATGGTGTAAACAAAACAATATCATAGTTTAAATATTTGTCCAAGTTTGATGTATCATGGTGGATATTTGGAAAATATTTTGTGATGAAAATTTGCAATAGACAACAATGGTTTATATCTTAATTTATCATTATGTTTTGGAATTAATGCACTTGTGAATGATTTATTTTTCCAATAAAGTATTATTGATGTGTAAGGCCTTGAAACATCATTGTAATTGTAACAAAATGATTAATAAATACTAGTTTTCATGAGAATTTGTTGATGAAATTTTACACATATGACCTAAAATAATGAAAGGTAACCTAATTAATTTAAGATTAACATAGGCTAATCTAGGCTTATCTCAACCTAACCTAAACATCCTTTGGTTGATTTAATTAATTTTATTAGGCAATAATGTGTATTGATTAAGGCTAAGTTATGATAACCTAAGTTAAAATAGGTTAACCTAGGCCTAATCAAGGTTGACCAAAATTAACATAAGCTAATTTAGTCATGAGCCTATCTTAAGTTAGCCTTAATTAACTTTAAGTTGACCTAGCTTAACTTAGGCCTACTTAAATTATTGTAGGTTAACCTAGAACATACTATAACCTAAGGTTCCTTAGGTTAACCCAGAATAACCTAAGATAACCTAGGCTTACTTAGGATAATAACTTGGGCTAACATAAAACTACTTAAGTTTAATGTAAATTCACCAAGTTAACTTAAGCAAATTTATTTCATGTTAATTTATGGAGGCATTCACAAAATAGTTGTAATCATCATTGAATATTTAATAATATTTTTCAAATGATAGTTTAAGTTTTCAAAATTTTGAAATTGACATATTTTTGGCAAAGGGTCAATACAAACCTTAACATATTAGTATTAAAGTTTTAAAAAAGATTTAAAGAAAATTTAAAAATAATTTTGGGTAAAAGCATGTTGTTAAGAACCAATGAACTTTGAGTTCCAAAATGTTGTCAATGCACATATTAATTTTTTTTGTTTGGGTTTGAAATTGTTCAATGGATGAAATCCATAGTTTCAATGGGATGTGGGAACCAACACCTCTTGGATGGGGGAGGGCTTTGATCATTGGGGCCTTGAAAGGTACACCAATAGATAAAATGATGGCATGTTAAATTCATTAAAAAAATAAAAATATTTTGGATATGATGTAATTATCATTTTGAATCTTTTAAATTAATTAAATCAAATGTCCCAATTGCAATTTATATAAAGGTAATCATAAAGAATTCTTTAGAGCACAATCAAGTATACACAAAAAATAGTCTATGAATTTGTGATCATATTTTCACATATAAATGAAAAAGTTTAAAGTCAAAACCTTTTCAATCATTATGAAACCATCATGGTGTTAAATATTGAGTTCATAGTGTGTAATATATAAAGCTTGAAAAAATTTAATGTATTAAAAATAGGCTAAGTATTTTTGAAATTGATTAATGGAATTGTGTTCAAAAATATTTAAATTATATTACAATATGGATATATTATTAATTTTATATTGGAAGTTGAAAGTGCATAAATAGATTTTAGATGGGCATGAACCAAGAAAGTAAAAAAATCCAATATTTTATCTACTTGAAGCCTATTTGTTTTCTTCACACAACTTGCAAAAAATAAAATAAGAAAATTAGCATTTTTATAAATCTACTTAAATTTACTTTAAACATGTGATTTTTTAATATCATTGACACAAATTCAAAGAATATGTTCATATTTGATCATTGAAATGGGTAAAACCAAGCTAATAGGAACTAATTTTGATGTAACCAGTCCTTGGTTTTAATGTTCATAATTCTCACACACTAAATTAATGTTGAAAGTATATGGTGTATTTATGTGAAGCCCTTTCTAATATGTTAATTTAGCATCTAATAAAATTTGAAAGTAATCCAATAAATATAAAATACCTTTCAACACATTTTTAAGCCCATAACCACTGTTTTTTAGCATAGTGAATTAGTGTAAAAGCATTGTTTAAGCATCGTTGTTTAACACTACCTCAAGACATTTCATCCAATTGTGTGTTGCCACATCATCTTTTTAGGACTAGTCATAGTGATTCAAGAGGTTGCTATTCACTCCTACTAGCTCGTTTTCACCCAAATACATAATATTTTTAAATTTAATATGTTAAGGTTTAATTTATGGCTATTTTATATTTCTCTTGACAAGGATCATGAAATGTATTTATTTGATTATGCTTTCACCCGAATGCATAAAATCATGCAATTGGTGTCAAACTTATTGCACAAAAAAATCACATTTTCTTCTATGCAAAGTACATACTTATTGGGTGAAATTGATTAAAAACTAAATCATATGAAAAATTCAAAATCTTGAAATTCTAAACAAAAAAACTAGAAGGGAAAAAACTTTTTAAAAAACCATTTAGTTAGTTTTTTATATTTACTAAGCTTAAAATTTTTAGGTCCAAGTGTAATTCACATGTTCAAGAAATAATATTGTTTAATAATCCATGTAGAAATTCATTTTGACATTTTCTATTTTTATTTTTGTAAATGAAAATACTGATGCATAATTATGTATGTATGTGGAAAATCATCACCATGACATGAATTATTTTATCTTTGACTATTCAGTTTTTTAAACACTTAAAATTGTTCCATGATGCAAATGTTATTTGCAAAAAGTAGCCCTAAAAAAATCAATGTGGAGCCCTTTTTCTTTTTATTGAAACCCTAGCCATATTAAACGGATAGACCCTTTAAGCCTTTCACCATGCTATAAATTTTGGGATGTACTTGTTGTATAAAAAAACCATATGTGTCCATTTCAAATGTATTATATCATTTTCATTATTTTATATGTTTCTCACAAAACACATATTTAATTAATTTAAAACTAGATTGTTAATTTACAACTTTACCCAACTAGGGGGATGGTATGAAGTCTGCTCGGTGGCCATCAAATTTAAGAAATGTAACTTTACATTCAATTAAAAACAACAATATTGCATCCATGTATGCATTGAACTCGTCTCAAAAGAATTCATACTAATCTTTTTCTACAACATTTTCAATCATTTTTTAAGGGACACAAAGTGAATAACAAATATAATATGTTAATTTCAAAATGAATATATTAATATGATGAAAAGATTATTTTGCCTAGTGCCCACCAAGTGAAAATTATAGGTTATTCATTATCAAGGTTGGAAGTCAAATTTGCTCCTATTCATGAAAAACAAAAAATCTATTTACTAAATTAAAAAAACTAGGCACAACATGTGCCAATTCATCAATCACAATAATGTCTATGAATCTAAAGTTGTTGCTCATATTATGATAAAATCAATTATTATATTTGGCAACTCTATGCCATGAAAGAAAAAATAGATGCCTAGTGGCTAGCAAGGATTAAGCTTAAAGTCCAAAAAAAAAATTTCAATAGTTAGTATCTAAGAATATACACACAAATTTTTGCAATAAAAAAATTCCTTAATACCACATTAATGACACACATAATTTTTTATGATCAAAACATTGCCTTAAAATATGCCACATTTAACACAAAAAAAACCCAAAAATAAAAACAACTCATAATAAATTTGGAATTAATCCATGAAACAAAAAAAACAAATGCATGGTGGCCATTAGGGATTAAGGTTCAAGTGCAACAATAAAGATCACTAATCATGACTATGAAAAACAATGTAAATGAAATTATCTATAATGAACAAATACATTTCGTCAAATACAAAAAGACAACAATATATTATTCCACTATTAGATGATACATCAAATAAAAATAATAAAAATGTATTGATAATATAGCCAAAATCAAAAAAAGAAACTCAATACATTGAGTTTTAGAAAAAGGCACCATGCCTATCCACAAATCCATGCCTATCTACCATGCCTATCTACCAATCCAAAAATGGTGCTCATAGGGAAACATTTTTTAGTAGATTAAAATTCTATATATTATTTGTCCCTGTGGCCACTAGGTGCAACAAAGTAGATTATTGGTTTGAAAAATGAAGAATTAGAAATCAAATTTTAACTTCACCTACAAACACAATTATTGAAAAATTCACACATTAAAAGACACTAATGCTAGCAATGAATAAAAATCAATAGATTGTTACTAATTATGGATACTCAAAAAAAATTATGAATAATTTGATGTATAACTAAATTCATGAAATAACACAACAATAATAATAATAATAAACATAAGAACAAAATTGTAATCATGATCTAAATGAAAAAAAAACACAAAAAAAAAAAAACAAATATTTTATCAAGGTCATCAATGTATACTTTACAAATTATTGGATGCATTAGCAGCTTCAAGATTCACTTTTGATTGACAAGAACAATTGTCAGGAATAGTCATTTGACTTTTGTTTGTTGTATTTTTCCATGAAGGAAAAGATTAAAAAATAGTTGCAATCTTGAGCCACTATTCTGGATTTGCCAAATTACATTTCCACTTGCCCTTCCAACAATCTTCATACAAATGTCATTCATCCGAATTTGACTCTTTCTTCATTGACACCCACCATTACACCTTCACCATTTTGAAGAATTCATTTTGATCATCCTTGATAACATCACTATGTGTTCTTCCCAACCAAACAAAGACAAGAAGAGGATCATGAAGCTTCATGAGAACAAAATCTCCATTGTTGAGATCTCTAAATAGGGCGTATGCAGGAGTAGGCTTCAAGTTTTTGGGCCCACAATAAAGACAAATGACTAGGTCTTCTAAATCAACAATTGGCGTTGTGGATGGCAACTCAATTTTTGCATAATTCAACTTCCAATTGCTGCAAGGCCAAAAGTCTTCTAAAAGAGTGGACCTTTGAATAGGTAATTTTTTTGATAAATGAAATAAAATATCCGTCTAGTAATCCACATACGGATTCATCTTCATCGCATAAGTTACATTTTGTTCCATGCCTTATTTCCAAAATTCCATGTGTTTAGATAGTCTAGCATTGATAAACTTTTCTTTCTCCACCGACCTCATTGCATCATGGCCCTAAATTGGGCGATATGGAACAAGACTAGGGACCTTAGTAGGTAGCTTTGGAGATCCATCAACATTAGCTTTCCATAATTGGATTGGAGGTGCCTCGATGGGAATCCAAATGTTATTGGTTGGTGAAACTTTGTACTGCATCATAGGCCAACCAAAAGAATCCACAAAAAATCTAAAAATATTCATATTAGTATGCTTTACCAAGGTTTTTAGACGATCCTTTCAACAACCAAACACCTAGGCTTTAAAATTTGGAATTTCTTGAATCAATTGCAGAATGAAAGGTCTCTCTTGCTACACCATGAAAGCTTTCATCAAATTTGACAAAATATAATTGTTCTACTTTCTCAACTTCTTGGACAAATGCCCAAGGTATCCATCAATATCTTCATGTGTATGACCAACCACAAGGAATCCTAGTTTAACTTCTTCAAACACTTCCTTTGCCATCAACAATGACAAAAATGCTAGAACAAATACCTATTTCTATTTTCCTCCAAACAATTATCCATTTGAAGCAAAAAACAATGGGCAATGGTTTGGGGCCTACATTTTCACTTGGTGTTTTTAGTTCAATTATATAATGAGATTTGCCTTGCAAATGACATGCAAAGATCGCGTTTTGAGGAAGGTCCTCAAACAACATTTTGGATTCACAAGTTGGAGCTTCTTCTAAAGTTCAAAGAAGTCACAACAGTGACCCAATTGTAAAATCGAGATCATTAGGCCACAATTCATTGGAATATTGCACATACCTATCATCGCCATGAACTATCATACCTATCAACATAATGGGCAATTGTCCAAGCCCACAAATCATTTTGTTCACCACCTGCAACCTTGGGAGTGTAGTTTTCGCATGATCCATTTTGTCATGGATAACGCATAGGAACTCATCTTTGGATTGCACAGGCTTAGACTTCCAAGTATGGTACAAGCTTCTACATGACTCTTGATGCAAGAGGTGTTTTTTCAACTTCAGTTCATATTTTCTCGCATCACTATTGTTCTTTTCCAATTTTGATATTAAATCCTTTAATGACTTGCACACAATACACTTTGCAAAAACATAGCCTCTTTTTTTTACATCAACATTGAGATGGTGTCTCTTCTTTAACCTATTCATCGCAAATTGTGAAATACCTCCAATGTTTAATTCCTTGCTAATTTGCAATAATATAATTCAAAAAAATGATCAAATTACAAAGCACATCACAATTTTAGACATTTAGAACTAACCCCAAATAAATACACTATCACTATCACTATCTTAATTATATACACTATCACTTACTTTAGGGTGAAAATCCTTTAAGGTGTACCACATAACACAAAAAGGGCCTAGTCCTTATTGTAGTCCTTTTTTACCCTATATTTTCATCCCCATAAAAAATAATGAATCAAAAGTTGTCAAAATTTTCAAAAGGACTATATTTTAGACTATTACAATTTTAGGTTCCATCATAATCATCCATAAATGTGTCTTTACATGGTAAAAAAGGACTAGGTAAAAAAAATAAAAAAGGGTGACATTGTGATAAGATTTTGGTGCATTTTAAAGAATTTGCACCTTTCATCACTTTGCTTTCAAAAGCTCCTCCATGTATCAGGCAATAGCCATTGAGCATCCTATGTACCATTTCCAATTCCTTTCAATCGATGTGACATTGTGTTAGCACTCAAGTCAATTAATGATTAAACATTTGACTCCACCTGCTTGGTTGGATTTCAAAATTTATGTGAGCCTTTATTACCATGAAATAAAAATCTACATCCTCATTTAGAATTTACTTTGTATAACATGTATGTTGATTTCGACAAACCAATGATTTTATACCATGTTGTTTCACATATGTCTATTTCCTAAATCGTGAGAAACTTTTGTTGCTTCATGTCTCCTTTCACATGCAACCTTCTTGGAATATCCATGCCATACACTTTATGTTCTTCAAAAGACAAACCCAAAACTTTTCTTTCAGCAACATTGTCTTCTCATGAGGAAAGTGTTGACAACAATTTCGTGTGCAACATAATGCGAAATTCACATTCCAAATAGACTCCTTGGAAAACAACTTTTCAATCCTTGACATTGAGCGATCAAAATTTCTAACATTGAGCGATCAAAATTTCTAACACTTTGCTTCCTTTTTTGAAATGTATATTGCTTCTTCCTTACACCAATTTCTCCTTCTTCATCAATAGTTGGAATGTTGCTTTCATTGTAAGATACGAAAAGTTGTTTCAAGGAGTACCCATCCATAATGGTTTGCACCAATGGCCACTTCCAAATTATCACAACCATTGAAATATTATTCAAGCAATACAAAATATTCACTTTGACATGATCCTCACCAAGCAAATTATCAATAATTGTTCCCTTGGGTCACAAGCTATTACATAGCCACTTACAACAAACAACCCAACATCATCCACAAGCTCACATTTCGGACCTTACCAAACAAACCGACCTTTTGATGGGATGTGGGAGCTCCTTCCTCCGTTTTCATTATCACCTCGTTCTTCTTCTTCTTCACCATTTCCTTCTTCATTCGTGCCTTCATTCATAAATACAACTATATAATTCTCCATTCCACTAACACCATAGATCAAGACCAGTGATGGATCCTTACACTGTCCTACTCCAATTCAAACCCTACCATCTTCGTTCAAATCCCAAATACAAACTGTGTCATCAACATGCATATTTGCGATCATGTTTTCATGGTTCCCAAATATAATTTATTTGCCAAACACCCAATGTTCATAGAGTTAATGAATGAATATTAATACTTTGGAATGCAAAATTGAATAGAAAATGATGCCCCTCATTGCATCACCCATTCCATTAAGAAGAGATTTTTTTTCTATTTCATTCAATTGAATGTCGACCAATTCCAAAAAAATTAGAGAATATTATATTAAACAAGACTACATTTCACTTGACTAATTATGAAGAAATTTCAAGAATATTATATTAAGTTACACCAAATTTCACACAATTATTTTGGCCTAGAATTTTTTTTCTAGATCATTACATAAGGGGTTAGCATTTTTTGGATAACCATTTTCATAAAGTCACAGAGAATGCCTGGCGGTCGCTAAGAATTTTTCAATTTTTAATTACAAGGAATCACAAAAATTGCCTAATAGCTTTAAGGCATTTCATGTGCTTATCTTTGATCAAGTATTGAAAAAACACTTGGCAGTTGCCAATCCTTCTCTGGGATTCCCACTTTTCTTTGATCCGTGCTTAGTAGTCGCCAGTTGTTTTTTACAATTTTCAATCCAAAAAATGCCTAGCGGTCGCCAAAAATTTTTTACAACTACTAATCGAAAAAACACCTTGTGGCTGCCAAGCGTTTTTTATGATTACTAATCCAAAAAATGCTTGGCAACTGCCAAGCATTTTTTAAGATTACCAATCTAGAAAATGCCTGGCGGTTGCCAAGTGTTTTCTAGGATTACAAATGTAGAAAATACCTAACAACCATTAGGCGTTTTCTAGGATTGTTCATTTAGAAAATGCTTGGTAACTGCTAGGCATTTTCTATGATTTCTAATCAAGGCATTTTCTATGATTTTCGATCCAAAAAACATTTGGCGGCCACTAAACATTTTCTATAATTTCTTATTTAGAAAATGCCTCATAGCTGCTAGGTGTTTTCTATGATTTCTGATCCATAAAACACTTAACAACAATCAGGCATTTTTTACAATTTTCAATCCAAAAAATGCCTAGTGGTAGCCAAACATTTTTTATGATTTCCGATCCAAAATGTGAAAAAATTGGAATACGTTTTGGTTCTTGTGAGCAAACTTGGCCTGCGGTGGAGGTGAGTGACTATCATTTGATTTTTGACTTTTATGGTTTTCTTATGGTGACTAGTGAAGGTCAAACTAAATTTTGGCCGGTTGTTTTGAGGCCTGGCTTAAAAGAGCTCCTTTTCACTTGTGTAAATAAATTCATAGTGTACACATGGTCATCGATAATGAAAAGGAACTTTTTGAGGCACTTAAGCATAATTGCTAAGAAAACAAACATTCTCCTTTGTTATGTCACATGGTGGCCAATGGATAAATTATTTTTTTGGTATTTTATATTTAACCAAAATGCTAATTAATTTTCTTACCACATGAATTGATTCTTTTAATTTTGGATAACACATTATCATCTCATGAAAGTGTAATTTTTTTTGTTGACAAATTTTGTTTTTGTTTTAGTTAAATGTGCCCTTGGGGCTCGTAGTAATGATCAAAGGTAGTTCAACATGTCATGTGTACGTTCATCACCTCTTGGACCGAAAAAATTGTTGATTCTCAGTGTGAATGGTGTGTTGTGTGATTTCCCACCTTTAGCTATTTTGCAAGGAAATGTTAGAGTGTTTGGAAGAAATGTTGACAAGTCTAAAGTGGAAGTTAAAGCTAAAGTGGAGGATGTTCTTGGAAAGGCATTAACACATTTAATTAATTTAGGACTTTACAAAAGTCCAAAAATGCAAAAACAAAATTTACAATGTTATTTTTTTTAGTCTTTCAATTTATAAATGACTTGGTGGCCATGAAGACTTGGTTGTTAACAATAAGGAAACTTTAAAGCTCTTGAGGAAAATATTACAATCTACATCCCAAGTTATACAATTAAACCTTGTGGACAATATGTGAGGTTCTTTAATAAAAAACAAAAAAAGAATTTGGAAGATGTCAATTTAATGAAATATAATTTACAAATATCAACCATACATGATTGGATTGAATCCAAACTAAACCTTGAGGTGTGATGGCCACTAGGCCTATGAAAAAAGGAAATTAAGCTTTAACATAAAAAAAATCTAGATTACATAACAAGTTTACTTAAAAAAAAAGGAAGTTGCAAAATTTGGAAATTTAATACATAATAGCTAAACAAAATTTATTAAATGTTTTAGATACAAATTGAACTTGGTGGCCACTAGGTTGTCAAAAAACTTCATGTAATTTTTTCAACAATACTGAAACAAAAAATCCATTATGAAGAAAATAATTTTTCTAGAAACCTTAATAAAGGATAGCCTAAATTTGAAGGATAATTTGAAATAAATTGAACTTGGTGGTCACTAGGTTGACAAAACACCTAAATTGATTTCTCCAAGAGTCATGGAATGAAAACTCCACTATTAAAAAATCGTTAAAAAAAAAACCCCTAAAAGAAATTTTTTATAAAATATGAAAGATAATGTCAAATCTTCCTAGTCTTGTGATTGTCCATGCTCAAATATGTAACAACATCAACATCATCTCGAAATAAAGAAATTGAGTGGCCAACAATTTATTCACCCTTTCAAAGTTGTAAATGATGTTGTGCAATCTGCAAACAACAATTTGAATCAACTACAAACAAAATCTAATACTAGAAAACAAGGGCATATGAAAGATATAACCAAGTATAAAAGTTATGACATAAAAAATGATTTACAAAATGAGAATAAAATGAAAAAGTGAAATAATGTTTTTGAAAAAGCAAATAATAGATAGAAATTAGGCTTAGTATGATTAATAATTCAAATACAATCTCACATAAAGATGGACTATGGTAATCAAATAAACTTTTGATTACAATGAAATAGAAACTGACAGAAACACAAGAAACACAAGTAGTGATACTCACACATACACAAACATAGGGATTTGTTGGTGCACACATATTCATTGGTAGAAGTACATTCAATAATAAACACCTTTAAAATTAATCCCTCTAACATTGCTTCACAGATATAGACACATTCATGCATACACGAAACTAACACTAACATATAGACATACATAATGACGCACCCCCAAATTCCTTGATAAACTTAACTGCAAGTCCAAAGGTGAAAACAATAGAATGATAAGGAGTTGGAGTATGCTCCTTGGTTTGTAGCACTTTGGGGGTAGCAAGGCATGTTGAAGCTTTGGGATGGGGACTAGGATGAATAATAAACGAGTCAATCATTCACACAAACCTGCACAAACCAGATAACAAGTTGATTAATGCATAGTTGTAACACTTTTGGTGCACGGATATACCACGGGCAAACATAGACTCACAAGACTCACCATGGCCCAGACTTGGGGGAAGCCACCACCTTCCCCCTTATAGTATTCTCTGTGCCTGGCCACAAGGCCTACACCCAAATGTCATTTTGTCTTGAGACTCCCAAGTTAAGAGTCTTGAAATTCCCGAAATTGGGACTCTTACAACTTTGGAGGCCCATAACTTTTTGTCCCAAAATTCTCGAAATTGGGACTCTTACAATTTTGGAGGCCCATAACTTCTTATGCAAATCTCCAATTGAGGTGAAATCTAAAGCAAAGTTGTAGCCTTCATTGAAGGCTTTTCAATGATATGTGGCACGCCACTTGCACATAGTAGATCAAGGCGATTCCTGACTTTTAATGGTTGGGAGTCAAATTGGCACTTTGATTCCTAGCCATTCTTTTGGCCATAATTTATGTTTTAAGTACCCAAATGGGTCATGTGAGCCCATTCTAGACATCTAAGTTTCAAGAGCTTTTTAATGGTATAAGGAACTTTTCAATCCAATGAGTTTTAATCTCTGCATTCGCCCTGAAGATTCAGGAGTCCATTGGGACTCTAACTCCCAAAGTGAAAGCCCACTTGGGAGTGTGTGGATTCATTCCTTCACATTCTCCTACACTCCCAGGAACATGAAATGTGACTCCTAGGCTTCACTCTTGACCCACACCTTTGCAAGCCCTTGCCTTGGTCATAAGCTTAAAACTAGGGTTGCGACACATAAAATGAATATTTGATAAGACAATGCAAAGATTGGGTGAATGTACAAGGTTCAAACATTTAAAAACTATTGGTGTCTGTTGTTTATAGGATTTATTCAATATTTGGAATGAAAATCAGGCTACTTTTTTGGAAATATTAAATCTTTCAAAAGACTCAATGTCCTTTTGCACAATAATAATTTCCAAAATGGTGCAGAAGGATGTTGAATCTTTTGAATGTCATGGCATTCTAATAGTTATTCTTTACGAAGGGAACATAAAGAGTCAACATGATTCTAATGTTCCTTATACTTCTAAATTTTGTGTTCTACAAATTTATCTTCTGTCTTAAACCCTTGAATTACATTAAAAAAAAAAGATGAAAACCCATCCTTCAAATCCTAAACCCTAGAATTGCAAAAATGTGGAAGCAAGCGAAAATACTTAATAATGTGGGTGGTTCTTGGGTTTTGAGGACTTGAACAACTTTGGAACATTTTTTATCGTTAAGTGTTGTTGTGGACACAAATCACCGAGTAGAGTACAAGCTTTGCTGAGTGTGCTTGCTTCGTTGATAAAACATGAACTTTGTTGAACACGTTTGTTTTGCCGAGAGAATGTGAGAAGGAGAGAGGTCATGAGATGGGGAGAAATAGAAATTGTTAAAGTGTGAGAGGTGGAAGGAGTGTGAAGGTGCGATAAAAAAGATAGAAAGAAGAAAGGGTGAGAGATTGAAGAAGCAAGAGAGATGGAGAGCATGCAAGAAAAAGAATGAAAATAAAAGAAAAAGATGGAGATTGGGAGAGTGAAAGTGAGAGAGCTAAACCCTAACTAACTGTTGTTTGAAGGGCGACGTTTGAATGGATGCATGAAGAGATGGATGGATGGATGTAGGATGGATGAATCGATGGACGAAGGGATGGACGAATCGATGGACGAAGGGATGGAAAGATGGATGGAGGATGGACGGATCGATGGACGGAGGGATGGAAAGATGGATGGAAAGATGGATCGATGGGTGGATCGATGGACAGAAGGATGGATGATTGGATGGATGGATGGATGGATGGTTGGATGGAGGGATGTATGGAAGATGGATGGATGAAGGGATGGATGGAGTGTTGAAAAACATTAAAATTGGGGATTATTTTTTATATGCCAAAAAACATTATGAAGGTGGAAGGAGAAAAATATATCCAAGAAAAAGATGAAAATAATTTGGGGATTTTTTTTTTCTATCAAAAAGAAATATCCATGTTGAAGGAAGAAAAAGATGAAAATTGGGGATTTATTTTTTGGCTAACAAAAAATTATATATTTACGTTTTATGGAAAACAAGATTAAAATTGAAGGTAGAAGGAGAAGAATAAAATTTAATGTAATTTATGAATAATGATCATTTAAACTAATGTATAACCCAATGTCCAAGCATCTTATGGTTTTATGGTAAGGTTACTATAGGAATGTGTTTAGGGTTTGGGTTGAACATGATTGGGGTTTGAAGGTTATGAGGATGTTGGGTTTAAGGTTTAAGGTTAAGGCCTGAATTTTCTATTATGTCACATTCCAGTTTTAAGTTTTTGAGGTTTAAGGTTTTTGGGGAACTTTAAAGGGAACAAGTTTAGGGTTTAAGGTTTTTAAGGTTAAATAATATGGAACTTTAAAGGTTTAGAGGCAAATTAGGGTTTAAGGTATTTAAGGTTTCAAAGTTTTAAGGAGTTTTGAAGTTGGGTAAATTACGATATGAAGGTTTGGAGGTTAAGTTATGGTTTTAAAGTTTAAAGTTTTAGGGTTTTGAAGGTTAAATTGTGCAATTCAATGTTATCACTTCTTGGACTATTGAACATACTAGAAATGAAATAGTGTTGAATCCCTTCATGAATATGAGAATGTCTAAAGTGATTTAAATGTTTGAATGTATAAGATAAGATTTTTACAATTATTGTTTGTCATGATCAATAATTCTTTGTTAATCCTTTTAGCAAAAGTGATATACAATTGATAATGTGAAGATAAATATGCAAGATAAATTTGCTTTCATTGCTCTAATGAATAATTCATCATTAGATTATTTATATTCTAGCAAACTTTTGGATAATGTCAAACAAAGATCGAGGATAAAATTACTGGCCTACATTCCTTCTCAATTAATTTCCCAAAAATTTAATTATTTTGCAAATCAATAGAAAGTATAATGTAAACACAAAGATCATGAATAAATTGGCTTTAAATTCTTGAATGAATAATTAATTATATATATATATTTTACCAAATGTGATGGAATGGATAATGTGAAGATAAAGACCCAAGATAAAGTGGATTAAATATCTTTGTAACTAATTTATTGATTAGATAATATAGTTATAATTTTAACAAATTTGATTAATATGGTAATGGATGTCAATGAATCTTGATTAATTAATTTAGCAAATTTGATTACCATGCATATTAATATGAAGACAAAGATTAAAGACAAATTGGCCAAGTAGAAAGAATCTTCCAACACAAAGTGGCCTCAACATCTTTTGAATAAATACAACTTGTTAATATTTATCATTTAAAAATAAATTCAATCAATGGAGCAAATTTATATGAAGACAAAGATTTAGGACAAAGTGACTTCTGAATGTCCTAATTGAATAATTATTTATTTATTATTTCAGAAATTTTGATACAATGGATAGTGCGAAGACAAAGATCCAAGACTAAGTGGCTTCAACATCTTTTGAATAAATACTTGAAGTTATTTATCATTTTAGAAATTTTGAATTGATCGATAAATTTGTGAAGACAAAGATTCAGGACATTGAATGCCACTTCAATGTTTTTTGAATAATTACTTATTAAATACTAATTTTAAAAAAAATTGATACATTGATGGATAATGTGAAGACAATTTAAATTAAGAAAAAGTGGCCTCAACAAGTTTTTTTGAATGATTACTTAATATTATATTAATTTATTGTTCTAAAAATTTGATACATAATTGCTAAATAATGTGAAGACAAAGATCCGAGACAACTTGTGGCCTCAATATCTTTTCAATAAATACAAGTTAATATTTAAATTGATGGATAAATTTGCCAAAACCAAGCTTCAAGACAAAGACTTACTAGCTTGTTTCAAGGTTATTAAGGGAACTTTAGGGTAAATTGTATGGTCCATGTGTAGAGTATAGTGTTGAAAGCTTGTTTGAGGGGTTTTTTTTTTTGTTGAATCATTCAACACAAGGTTCACCAAAACTTAGACTAGCAATACTCCCCATATTTATAATTTCCAATTAGAAGACTTTTTTTTCACATTAGTACAGTTATGTATTTGTCCTTTTAATAATTATAATTCTTTCTTTAAAAAAACACATTGCGTTTTGAAAATAATATATGAATATTATGAATTTAAATTGTTTTGATTTATCAATTCCCCAATAATATTATGATGAATGAAGGAATATTATGAATAATTTCTTATAATTTGATCATAAATTATTTTCATTCATATTAATCAATAATGGCATTTTAATAACAATGTATAATTTATTGATTGCCAAAAGTTTCACATTTGAAATGTGTTTCCAACTTTCTATAGTTTTTTCATAATAACAATTCTTATAATTATTTTGATATTAACACATTGACAATTAATATCCAAAATTTTGTAAAATTAATGATGTCAATTGATACTGAAATGTTGAATAGAAAAAAAGTTAGCTTCTAAGGCTACAAACTATTTCATTGTGCAAGCCTGATGTAAATCCATGCAACCATGGCATGAATCACATCTTAAACATGGTAGGTGAACAACATGACTAGTTCCAATTTTTAGGGTAATAAAACTTTTAACATGTTTCAACTAATATGGTCATATCAACATATTAAGCTTTCAAATTCAAATTATGTTAGGTTGTTTGTTATCACAACTTTCCCAACTGCCAATCAATATCCATAAAGTTTGATTATTAGATTTTGCTAGACTTTGTGATTAATATGTATCCAATTACAACTAAACACATAATTAATAGTTATAATTGGATAAAATACATATTAATTACCCAATGTTGGTGTAGAACATTTACTCTAGATCAATTTCTTTACCTTCAAACTAGATGTTAGGTTGAAATTTCTTGAGTTTAAAATAGGGTAAATATCATGTACATAATCTAATAAAGAGAGTAAAAATGTGTCTAAATGGGAAGGATGAGATTAATTAAATTTTGGTTGAAATTGGTAATGTACATATTATATGTATAAAGGACTAAAATGTGTACCTATCAATTATTGTTGAGTAGATTGGAAGTCTATGTTAAATCAGCCAAAAAAAGTAAATGTAGTTAGTAAAAAAATACTATTATGATTTTTTCCCCTAGTCTATTCCCTTTGTTTTAATTGACATGTTTAATACATTGTAGATTTAGATATTCAAAAAAATTCCAATAATTAAATGTAATTAATTATTGTTAGACTTCCAAATAAATTTGTTTAATTGATTGGAAATAGTCTACATCAAAATTACATATTAATTTATACACTAGGTTCAGTAAATCCCAACTATATTTATATCTTAATATTTTCATGTAAGTCTAGTTTTTTTGCCCTAGGAAGTTCAATGTCATGCACATAAGAAGTCCAAAATGGTACTGTCACTCCACAAAATGATTTTCAATCAAAGAGGCACTAGACCACATGGTGTCCATTAAGTCTATCAATTTCCACTAGCACATTTTGAGAAATGGGATGTAAGTTCATGATAAAAGTTCTAGTTTATATTAACAATGTCCTCATCATTTTGACCTAAAGTTCCCTAAAACACATAATTTCACAAAATATCATGTTAAGGGGTAGAAATCTCTAAACTAATTAGACTTGCCATATGCATTAGGTTAGTAATTTAGAAAAATTACTAGTGGTAAATTTAGTACCATCCCTTACTAATAATATATTTTTTAATTTAATTGAATGTGATATTAACAAGTTTTTAACGTACAAATAAATTATATAAATTTTCCCATTGCTTACAAGTCTTTAGAGTCTATTTTATTTTGAAATTACAATATAAATATTTATTTATAATATACCATACTAAATTTATTATGAAATTTTATTTCAATGTATAATAATAATAATAATATCTAATTTATCAAATATGTGAGATAGGTGAATTAGATATATATATTACCAAATTTAGTAATGTTAACAATATTAGTGCATGGCATCTAATGAACCTTGGAAGAAAATATTCAATTTAAAGTGTTTATAATGGATGATGCTAGGTAGGTTTGATTACATGGGGTTTATGGATGGACAATAGTAGCATAAGGTGATGAGCCATGAAAAGGTTGAAAAGAAGCTATCAAAAGTTTTTTATGTTTTTAGGGCAACCTAGTGCATTGTGTTGTTGAAGAATATATAAGTTCATGTTATATAAGGAAGTGCTTAGGGGGGGGGAGGTTATGTTGCATTGTTTTGAACAAAGATGAAGTGGTTTTGTTAAGTTTGGTTTTAGATTTTTCTATAAAAGCCAACTGGTGAATAATCCAATTTTTTGCATTTAGGTTGACAATTGTTGATTGTTTTTGTAGTATGTTGGATTAGTTGATAGATGGGGAATGAAGGATTTAAAGTTGGATCTTGTTTACATATCAATGGTGCATGAGTTGATAGAAGAACTAAAATATTTATATCATGTGTACACTTATTCATAATTGTGATGGTGTCAGTCACATGCATGCATAAATTTTTTTGACATGAGTTTTGAGTGTGGTTTGGAAACATAAAAATTCCATAAGATTTTCATATTATATAACATCATGCCTAAATTACCACATGCACCTAGTATATACTAAGCGGTAGTAGCAAAATGTGGTTAGGAAACACCAACATTCCATCAAATTTTCACACATAGTAGCATGTATAAAAACCATTTGGTAATTGTTTAAAAGTTCTTGCAAGTCCTATAATATGCAAGTCTAGTCCTTAGAGCTAGTTTTAGACTTAAAAACCAAAATTAGTTGGTCAATTTATAATATAAAAGTAGATTTATCATTTCTAATACCCGTTTAAAAACAAAATGGGTGTATTATTTCCTATCATTTTGCATGACAATAGGTTTTTGCATTCTACAAATTGTTGAGATTCTCACACTAATACTAGTTTGAAAATGCCACATTGATTTACCTTAAACCATTTCTGATTTTTTGTAGGTTTAGTTGTTTTGTAGATTCCTAATGAAGCACAGTGGCAAGATTGGCATGGAAGTGACAATGTGAGGAAGACACAAAGAAGTCAAACATATGAGAATGTGTGTTATTAAAGGCAAAATGATCAAAGGGTCACCCAAAATAAGCATTGGGAATGGATGGAAATAGTTCAAGACAACTAATGAGTTGAAAGTAAGGAACCATCTTTCACTGAAAGTAGTTGTAACAATGAAAATTTGTAATGAGTTTTTGCATTTTGAGGGATATTAAGTTGAACAATAACTTATTTACAATTTTTTTGCAAATCTAATTTAACACCACAATGTGCATGAAAATGGCTAAAGAAAAGTCATTATTTTTTAATATTTGATTATAGATGAAAAACTTAATTTTTGACCAATATTTTTGAGTTAAAGGGCACCCACCAAAATAGTGGGCATCCACATCAAAACAATATATTAACCATTGATAGACTACTAGAAATGAAGTAAGCTTTCACATCAAAATATTGAGTCAAAAAATGAAATATTCACCATGGAGGTTAAACTCCACTATATTTCAAAGAACATTGTGGGAGAGAACGGATAAAGAGGGATGGTTGCCATCTTGTGTTGAATTTGGAATGTTGGTCCTCTACTTGAGTGACCTTAAGGATAACTCAAAACTTAACATGAAAAGACAAAGGCAAGCCCAAAAACAAGGTGCTTTAAAAGATATTAAATTTACTATATAATTAATGTCGAGTCAAGTCATTGATTTATCACTAACACTATAACAAATTTGGGTTATGTTATTAGGGTTTCATAGAATTCATGAAACCTAGTTGCACAAAAGGTTACTAGGCATGCCCATTGCCATGTGCATGACATTGGGCCTTTATGGCAACCATGTATGACCCTATCATTCACATGTCAATTGCCATGTCATTGCTATGTAATGGCATCATAGTGGACATTTTTTTATGGTCAAATCTCCATTAACAAGGGACATACCACAAAATAGAATGAAATTATAACCATGGAGTGTAAAGACTAGGGTGCACAAACCTACTTTCATTAAATATAAGGTGAATGCACCCTAGGCATTTAAAGTGCATGCATTATAACATGGGGTGCCTACACACATACATGGTGCTTAAATGAAATAACACAAAACCATGAAACTTAGCAAACAATGAAAAAACATTTTGATGGATCCCCTTAATATTATAATTCCTAAAGTTTGACCTTGGGATCACAACACTATTGGGGAGGGGCTTTCCTTTTTGAAAGGAGAAAACACTTATTTGTTGGACTTTAACTCCATGGTTGTTCAGGTAAGCTTAAAATCATAAAATAACATAGGGTATTTAAAACAATAACATAAAAATAAACCTATTTACCACAGTAAATTACAATAATGAATTATGTCAACTATTAATGAAACATGATGTTTACATAATGATATTATAGTGAAATAACTATAACAAAAGTGAAATCAGTAAAGTGTAGTGAATTTATTTCACTTTTAAGGTCCCATATTAATTTAGGCTAATGAACTACACCTCATTTTTGTAGTAGTGATACTTTTCAGCACATTTTAAAGCTTGTAACCAATGTTTTTCAACATTGTTTAAGCATTGTTGTTTAGCATTACCTCAAGACATTTCATCCAATCTTATGCTACCACATCATTTTTTCAAGACTAGTCGTAATGACTTAAGAAGTTGCTATAGGCTCCTATTAGCATGTTTTTACCCAAACTTATAAAATGAATTATATATGATTTAGAAGTAGTTATTCCTACATGGATAACATGGCACCTTGTATAACTATATAATTATTAAGCTTAGATGAATCTATGGTACCTTAAGTGGTCATACAATTATTTTACAATGATTGAAAAATGAATATTAATAAATTTTCAATATGAATACAAATGAACATAATAAACTACATGATGTAAGGAACTTATTTTAATTAATACTATACATACACGTAATATAAAATTTACCTTTAAGATCTTAAATAATATACTTGATATATAATCCATTTAAAATATTCAATGTCACTAAATTAAATATTATACATTGAAATAAATTTCAATGGTAAAAGACTATGATATATTATAAATATTTTTTATAATTATTATATCTTGAAAATTTTAAAATACTAAAATAAAAATGTAAAAAATTGTGGGAAATATATAATTTATTTGTGTATTGAAAATTTATCATAAATTTAAATGAAAATTTATATAATATATGTATAAAATAAATAATTTTAGTTTACACGTGTTGAAATATATTATTACACAATTATATTAGATAATTTACATGTGTAAAAATGAATAAAAATTATACTTTCAGAAAATTAGTTAATATTTTAATATTAATTTATATTATTCAAAGTAAAACTAAAATAATTTAGATTGAATCATACCTCATATTTAATACATTGACTAATATAAAGAAATTATATACACATATATATGATTTCTGATCCATTAATAAATATTTTATGTGGATAAATTACATGGATTCATACATGTAAATTAAAAGTTAATAATTGGTAAAATTATGATATATTGGAAGTGAAGTTGTAATTATATGAATTCTTAAACGAAATGAAGGTTTAAAATATGAATTTTTTATTTTATTTATTCACAAATTAGGAGGAATAATTATATTCACTAAAAGTTCAATTTGGTCATAGGAATAATCTAAAAAAACCCTTTACTAGGCTCTTAATCCTTGCCATGAGAATAATCACATGGCTTAAAAAATAGCTGAACTTTTGGAAAATATTTTTCATAACTATTACATGCCCCATTTATTTGACCCTTAACAATGGAATATTCTTATAATATTACTAGCCAAGGTTCATATATGAAAATATTCCATACCAAGGATTTGAACAAATGTTAATTATAATTATAGCCATTTTGCTAAATTCCATAAAATTTGCATAGTTTTGAAATTGAGGGTTGTGAACAATGTGGATGAAGGGGTAATATTATGGGCACCAATTTTCAAGCCAATTTTTAATCTTTTTTCATTCAGTTTATTTTAATCTTCTATTCAAGTGAAATGTACTTTAAAAATTAAAAACTATATATAACTCCAATTAATCACTTAATATGTTTTGGATAAAACCAATGCATTTCACCAATGCATGTTGAAAAAATCCATGAAAATAATGTAGGTTTATTTTTATTGATCCTATTCCTTATGTGTGGTTAGATAGGATGAAAATGTAATAAAACACAAATAAAGATAGATTAATTGTACGTGTTTGTTTTCTCAAGCAATAAAAATTCCTTTTTCCACCATCTCGTTACCATCCTTAAATCCTTCTTCCCAAACCCTAAAACACATTTATTTTGAAATTTGATTACAAAATATGATAGCTTATTCATTTAAATGATTCATGGGTGAATGTATGGTATGGTGGCTCATTTATGGAGTCACATTCATATTTCTTTGTTAAATGGATGTGGTGATAATTATATGTTTCAATTTTTTAATTAATAATTGAATCTAAATTCTTAACTTGATTATGAAACTAAAAGTATAATATTTTTTTGAAACTATTACCCTTATTATTAATAATGTACTTTTGAAGGGATAATGTATGGACTTATTTCCTAACTGCAATGGTATAACATCAATGTATTCATAGTAAATTTTAATTTAATTGATTTTTAGTGATTGAGTATATGCTAAAGAATGGAATAAATGACATATATATGAGATTATTTTCTTGAAAGATTTAGCAAATATGTTTTTATGGAATTTAAATGGTTAAAATTTGACCTTATTTTTAGAAATCCTTATGAGTGAGTTATAAATTATTTTTTCTTTCAGCTTTTTTGTTCTAAAAGTGTTTGATTATGAAATATCTAAAGTGGCCATTATTGATATGAACTTTACAAAACATTTTTCCAAGTATTATGATTTTTAAAAAATTGCATCCATCAAAACAACTAATGTCATTATCATTCTATTTAAGTTTAAAAATACAATATGAATGTTCACAAATGTATGAACATCAACTTATAAATGATGATAATCATAAGTTATAATGAACAAATAACCAGGTTTTTTAGCAAATGTTTTTGGACTCTTATGTAATGGAGCATTTGCCAAAAATGAGCCACCATACCATGCATTCACCTTCACCTTGATGTTGTGTTGGTAAACGATTTTTTTGGATATTTAATTCCATTTAAATGGTATTTACATTATCAAAATTATAGCATATTATAATTAATTGCATGTAATTTCAATCAATGTCAATACAAATTCAATTATTAAAGCACATATTATTTAGTATTAAACATTTCATGTAAAATTAAGTTAATGTTAACTACACGTACAATTGAAATGTTACACTGGATTATAGAGCTTACACCTTAAACCGTGAACTCTAAACCTTAAACCATCAACCTTTAAAGTTTCCTAAATGCCATAATAACATTATAGACCATATGTTGTAAATTCAAAACCCTTTATGTTTGAATGTAAAATCCTATATTATATTAAAATATATTTCATACAACCTAATATTATGCTTTACACCCTAAACCTTAAATGAAATAATACAACTGCCTTATCCCATACAGTGTCAAAAGATACCCTAATTTACTTTTGAAACACTATCTTTAACCCTAAATAATACACCATAAATCTAGTGCCTTACATTGTAAACCCTAAATGTTATAACATACATCCTTAGGATTACACCCTAAACCATGAACCTTTAAACAAAAACATCAAAAGTTGGTATACCATCAATAGTAATATCTTATAAAAATCAACAATAAGTCAAAACAAAAAATTGAGGACCAACATTACCACATGACATAACTTACATCCAATGTAGTACCAAAACCTCAATACCATCTCAATAATCATTAATCACAAAGTGAAGACTTCACTTTCAACATTCATCATAATAATTCATTAAGGGTGGGAAATTTGTTAGACATAAGTTTCATGAGCCATTTTTGCAATGGGGAGGTTTAGGTAGCTGAGAACTTTGGGTTAGAATGTGAGTTTTAGTTATTTTCTTGAGAGAAAACATAGCACCATCAAGCTCTCTTTCAAGAAGTTTTTTCACTCTAAAAGTGAAGTGAAGTTAAGGTTTAGGGAAAAATTCGGAACACCAAGGATCTAAAACTTTGGAGGGGATCAAGGGTAGGAAAATTGAGAAGATAAAGCGCATTAAAACTATTTTTCAAGAAGTTTTTTCCAGTTTAAAAGTGAAGTGAAATTAGGGTTTGGGGGAAGAATTTGAAACACCAAGGATCTAGAACTTTGGAAGGGATTAAGGGCAAGAGAATTGAGAAGACAAAGCACCATTGAACTTTCCATCAGGAAGTTTTTTTAGTTTAAGAATGAAGTGAAGTTAAGGTTTGGGGGAAGAATTTGGAACAACAAGGATCTGGAGTTTCGAAGGGGATCAAGAATAGGAGAACTAAAAAGACAAAGCATGATCGAGCTTTCTTTCAAGAAGTTTTTTCAATTTAAGTATGTAATTAGCCATTCAACCCTTGTTCAAAACCAATGCCATATTCATTGTAGGGCTTCAGAAAAAAGAGCTTATGGGTGAAAGTTTACAACTCAAAGAGCTCCATCGAATAATTTTTACGTATAACCTTTTCACCATTCCTACCCATTGCTCTTTCACTTTCTCAAATCCTCACATCAATTTATTTTTTTTATAGTTCACTGCATTCCATAGTATAAAACAATTTATAATGACATGTTCAATTACTATGTATTTGAAAAATAGTCTCAAATTTGACATTTTTTTGCATGAAAATATATTCTCAACTATTTCAACCCACAAAGATCATGTTTCTTTTCAATTCCCATTTCATACAATGTCATTTAATGTTCTCTAAAACAATTATTCCAATAAAGAGTCCATTTGTTGTCCCTTTCTCTAGGTTAATAGGGAGGATTTTAAAACATGGGTTTGCATGTTCAGAAACATGTTGCATTGATAGGGTTTGAAAATGTCTTTCACCTAAGGAATATTGCTTGTATTTGACCCCACCTTTCCAAAATGGATAAAGCCATCACAAAAAAAAGATGAGTACTACACAATTTTTTGTTAACATCACAATGATTATAGACATTCACCACTTTTGTCATCTCAAATCCTTTTTATCTTGGAGCTTTCACACTCACATATTTTAGTCAAATTTTTTGCATGATTTTGATGCATCCTTAGCTTGCCTTCAAGAAGCCTGCTATTTTTTCATCATAATTTAAACATTAGTTTAACTATAAACCATTAGAAACCAAGAAATAAAAATAACAAAGGATCTTCTAAAATTTACATGGTTCTTATCCTTTGGAAAGTATTCTTGTAATTCAAAATTGAATGCAAAAAAAAAAATCCTTTATGACAAGGATAATTATTGACATTAATTTGTTCCAACTTAGTTTATACCAACAACATAGTTGTAGTAAAATTGTAGTTACAATATTGTACAAAGTTGTTCAACCAAATCTTCATAGGATATTTGATAGCTTCCAAATGGTTCTATTACATTAATTAGTATGATGAGGAAATACCAATTGTTAGATGGTCCCATGGAAAAATAGAAGACCATTGGTGGTTGCTAGGCATTTTTTAATATCTAATTGAAAGAAATCGCAGAAAATGCCTAGCAACCAACAAACATTTTCAAGATCAAGGAATAGGGCAAATCGAGGAAAACTCCTACAAGTCACACAATGTTTTCTTGATAACCAAATAACGAAAATCTAAAAAAATGCTTAGTGGCCATTAGGCATTTCTAGGATTGGAAATCAAAGCAAATTCCTAGTAGCTACTATGTGTTTCTTGGATCAGAAATTGAAGAAAACACCTAGTGGCTACCAAGGATTCCTTGAATTCGTAGTTAATGAAAATGTTTTGTAGCTGCCAAGTGTTTTTGGATTAGAAATCATAGAAAACGTTTAGTAGATGTTTTTTGGACTGGAAATTGTAAAAAATGCCTAGTGGATCAGAAATTGCAAAAAATGTTTGATGGCATTTTTTGGATTGGAAATCATAAAAAATGTTTGGTGGCCACTAGGCTTTTTTTGGATTAGCGACCTAGTTAGTTTCATGGTGTGAATGTTTCACAAAATGAAAACTAGCAATTATATACCTACAGAACTAGTTTGGTAATTAGCAAAAAAATAATGTTGTATTTAAGATCTACCCAACACGAAAAAGGACCCATGTTGAGTGGTTCCCAAGTTCTACAAGGAACCTCCAATTGGAAAGTTTTTTATGTTTTCAAGGGATTGAATCAAGTTGGGCTTCAGTTCTTTTTAATAAATATGAAATTCAGTTCTAGGTCTAATCTTTTAATTATTGGGCATTTTGCATTCTAATTCAATAACCACTTTCAAACTTGGGATAGTTCCATAACCATTGATTTTGAATAACCTCCAATTTAACAATATCCAAACATCAAAATGGATAATGACATAAAACTAAAAATCTTGAACTTTTGTCTCAAGGAAAAATATTATTACAAATTTATTTAATTGTCAAATGAATTGAAACCGACTTTCAAATATAGTCTTACAAAATAGAACCTTATGTTCAATTTTAGTTCTCATAGTAATTTGGAACTTGGCATTAAAACTGGCCCTTAAGTTTTGTTTGAAGAGTTTTTTGGATTGCTAGGCATTTTCTAGATGGCCCCTATGCAGTGACCAAAAAAATGTTTTCTAGGTTGAAGTAATTGTGTGAAATTTAATGTAACTTAATATAATATTCTTGAAATTTTTTTGTAATTGGTTGAATGAAATTCAATCTTATTTAATCTAATATTCTCGATTTTTTTAAATAATTGGTCAACATTTAATTGAATAGAACATAAAAAAATTCTTTTTAATGGAATGGGTGGTGTGTTGAGGGGTTGTTGTTTTTTGTTCAATTTTGTGTTTCAAAGTAATAATATTCATCCATTAACTTTGTGAATGTTGGATGTTTGGTAGGTAAATTATATTTAAGAACTATGAAAACATGATTGCAAATATGCATGTTGGTGACATAGCTTCTATATGGGATTCAAACGAAGATGGTAGGGTTCAAATTGGAGTTGGATAATGTAGGGATCCATCACTGGTCTCAATCTATGGTATTAGTGGAGGGGAGAATTATATAGTTGTCACCATCATATTCATGGTTGAGGCTTTGAACAACGAAAATTCTTTTGCCTAATTCCAGCTACACGATATTGTGCATCCTTGGTGAGAAATGATTGTTTTTGGCTTGCAAAGGATGTTTCCATGTTAGAAGAAGAACTTGTATTTCTATCAAAGGAAGGCATTCAAAATAAGGGTTTTAACAATTTGAGGAAAAGAAGAATGTCTTGTAGAGATCGGGCTCTCTCTTCATCCTTACAATCTGAGGGATTTAACCTTAATGAAGAAATTAATAATATGATGGATGGTACTCTTGAAGACGAGCCTGATGGATACATGTGTAATATTTTTAACAATGCCACTAATGATGACATTTTGAGAAGAACTTCTATTTCTATGAATGAAAGCACGAATGAGGAAAGAAATGATGAAGAAGAGCAAGAATGAGGTGATATTGAAAATAGGGGAAGGAACTCCCACATCTCGCCAAAAGGTAGGTTTGCTTGTTGAGGTGTGGAATGTGAACTCGTGGATGATGTTGGGTTGTTTGTTGCAAGTGGCTATGTAATACCTTGTGACCCAAGGGAAATAATTTTTGATAATAAGCTTGGTGAGGATCATGTCGAAGTGAATATTTTGTATTGCTAAAATAATATTTCAATGGTTATGACAATTTGGAAATGGTCGTTGGTGCAAACCACTGTCGATGGGTACTCCTTAAAACAACTTTTTGTATCTTATGATGAAAGCAACATTCTAATTGTTGATGACAAGGGAGAAATTGGTGTAAGGAAGAAGAAATATAGTTTTTAGGAGAAGAAGCAAAGTGTTAGATATTCTGATTACTCAATGTTAAGGATTGAAAAGCTACTTTCCAAAGAGTCTGTTTGGAATGTGAGTTCACCGTTATGTTGTGCATGAAATTATTGTCAACACTTTCCTTGCGACCTTGTTTAAAGGATGGTCCAAAAACCTTGGTAAGGCATACTAATATGCACATTTTAATTTTTTTTTGTGGATTCCTTTGGTTGGTTTATGATGTAATACAAAGTCTCACCAACGGATAATGTTTAAAGTCCCATTGAGACACCTCTAATCCAATTATGGAAAGCTATACTAATGGATCTCCAAAGCTACTTATTGGGGTCCCTAGTCTTGTTCCATATTGCCCAATTTTGGGGCTAGGATGCGGTGAGGTCGGTGGAAAGGGAAAAGTTTATCAATGTTAGATTAGCCAAATATGTGGAATTTTGGAAACAATGCATGGAATAAAGCACAACTTACTCCATGAAGATGAGTCCGTATGTGGATTATTGGAAAGATATTTTATTGCATTTATCAAATCGGTTGTATGTTCAAGGATCCATTCTTTTGGAAAGCTTTTGGCCTTGTAGCAATTGGAAGTTGAATTATGCAAGAGCTAAGTTGCTGTCCACAACACCAATTATTGATTCAAATGATCCAGTCATTCATCCTTATTGTGGGCCTACGAACTTGAAGTTGGCTCTCACATACATCCCATTTAAAGACCTCAATAATGGAAATTTTGTTTTTGTGAGACCTCATGATCTTCTCCTTGTCCTTGTTTGGTTGGGAAGAACACAAAGTGATGTCAAGGATGATCAAAATGAAAATTTCAAAATGGTGAGGGTGCAATGGTGGGTGTTAGTGAAGAAAGGGTCAAATTCATATGAATGACGTTTGTACAAAGATTATTAGAACGACAAGTGGAAACATAATTTGGGAAATCCAAAATAGTGGCTTGAAATTGTAATTGTTTGTTTTTTCTTTTCCTTCACAAAAAAATACGACAAAAAATAATCAAATTACTTTTTTTGATAGTTGTTCTTCTCAAGCAAAAATGAATCTTGAGGTTACTAATGCATCTAATAATTTGTAAAGTATGTTGGTGACCTCGATAAAATATTTGTTTTTTTTCTATGTTTTTTTCATTTAGATCATGATTGCATTTTTTTATGTTAATTATTATTATTATTATTATTTTATTTAATGAATTTAGTTATAATACATCAAATTATTCACAATGCTTTTTGAGTAACAACCTATTGATTCTTATTCATTCATAGCATTGGTGTCTTTTAATGTGTGAATTTTTCGATAATTGTGTTTATAGGTGAGGTTGAAAATTGGACCTCTAATTCTTCGCTTTTCAAACCAATGATCTACTTTGTTGCACTTGGTGCCACAAAAACAAATGGTATATAAAATTTTAATCTACTAAAAAATGTTTCACCATGAACATAATTTTTGGATTTGTAAATAGGCATGGTAGATAGGCATGGATTCATGGATAGGCTTAGTTATTTTTTGTGAAGGATTCTTGCATACCTTTCAACTCGAAGACATGCAAGTACTCATAACCTTCATTCAAAATGGAACTACTACGTAATTATGTTTTAACGAATAAAAATGTGGTTCAATGGAATGTAATTAATCATATGAAGGAACCCATTGCATTGTGTCCCTTTAGTAAGTATCAAAACATGTTTGGAAGATTTAACACTTACCATGACAAGTATGAAGAAGTAGTGTTGGTGTCATTAGCATTCATGTTTTTGCAATTTGACCCCCCCTCATTCACTTTATCATAATGTTTTAAAATAAACTTCAATTTTAGCATGCATAACATTGTTGGAAAGCTAATCTCAGAAGCAACCTTGGCATTAAATTTCATAAGCTTTTATTCATGCAGTCCGGAGATATGCCCCAAAACTTGAGAGTTATTTTTGACAATGTTGGGAAAAAATAAACTTCGAACCCCTGTTATTTCTAATAAGTGCATCTCTTTTACAGAAGCTTAGATGACACTAAAACTTGGAAAGAACATTTTTCAACTTGTACTTTGAAGTTGATTGAAGTTTAACACAAATCCAATGGTGGATTTGGGAGGAATAAGTATTTTAGTAAAAAGTTCGAAGACTTGACCATCGACAATATTCTATAAAATTCCAATTCCTTCTACTTTCTATATTTAATCTTTTTCCATGCTCTTTTTGCTTCCACATATCATTATGTTCATGAGTAACACACATTCACGCAAACTCAATTAACTTCTCCCTTTCACACATTCTTCCTATAACACATAAAACATTTCACACATTAAACAAATAAGAGACTTTCAAGCTTCAAGGAGCCTCTCCCTTGACCCCTTTTTGAGTTGATTTCCTTTGGCCAATGAGAACTTGTGGAAATCTTTCCTTCCAATCAAAGGCCTCTTCTCCCTTCATGAACTAATGGAATTTAATGATGATTCCACCTTCCAATGCTATTGAAGATGAGAATCCTTGTATTAAAGAGATTTTTAGTCACCAATCAAATTAGGACATTAATCTTCGTCACCAATGAATTTGGACAATTTATGCTTCCTTTATCTTAGATCTTTTGATGGGATGCCTTAAGTTAATCATTCCCAAGCCCATACGTTTGACCTATCATCCTGATTCTTCATGCTAATTCTTTTAAAATAACTAACCTTTATGATAGTTACTGGTATTAAGAAGTAACATCCTTTGGTTCTTCTTTGACTAAGTCAATTCAAAACTATTAATAACCTTCCTCTTAACCTATGTATTAATTACTTCTTTAGTACATACTAGTCATTCATTACCATTTACTAATTACTTACATAATGCATAATAAATTGTACTAATTCCTTGTGAATAAGTCTTTTGCTATAAAAATGTTTACATATTATGTGGATCCACCGTCAAAATTAAGGCTCAATGAATCTATTAGAATTAAAACATTGAGATTTTCACATAGTTTTGTTGTCGTAACCTGCATTGTTGTAACTATGCCTACCCTAAATTACCAAATTAAAACATCATCCTTCTTTTGAATGCAAGTTCAAGGTTGTTGTTTCGAATTATTATTTTATTTTTTGTTGACATAGGTAAGGATTGAACCATGGCAGATGATGCCACTATGTCTTCATATCTTTTGATTATGCCAGTAGAAGATGAAGAGCTTGAAGAAACACTGATTGACATGAATATTTCCTAACAACCATGTGAAGAAAAATCAATTGAAAGGGTGGTGTGCTTTCGAGTGGTTAAGTTAGTGTGAAATCATCATGTGTTGCCTAACCCTCACACTCTTGCCATCTACCTAAAATTAGTTCATGCCTTAGGAATTAGGTTTGAAAGATTTGATGAGTGTAAATGTGAGGATCACAACATTCATTTTTTCTACAAGACTTGGGTCGCTGGTGATGGACATTATCATTGGTTCAAGGGTCCAATAAATCCATTACTAATTGAACAAAGAGCTAATTACCTTGTTCGAAGCATTCGCTAACTGATTGAATTTTCTACAACTATGAAGATTTGCTAAGCTTTGGTTTAGGCTATACAAGTTTTGTTGTCCTATCCTTCATAGGATTTATTAGTAACATATAGAATTTTCCTACATGCCTATCAATAGAGTACCATGTTTACTTATGAAACGTTATTATACTTCTGACCTTTGATTAATCAAATCATTTTTAAAATATTCAACTAGATTCATGAGCTTGGTTTTATGGATGCTTCCTTTGTAAGTGATCAAATCCAAAACTACGCTTATAACTTATATAATACTACAAATATTTTTAATGAATAATAATTAGATAACTAATGCACATCTTATTATACTAATAAGGCTATTCAACTTCTAATATTTGAATAATTATCCTTAATTTACTTTATAAGTTTGAAATGGCCCAAAACATTCAATTTAATTATAATTTCTTAAATTCCACTAATACCTATTTTCAAGGGTTACTTAATAGATAAAAAATCAACTATGAAGCCTAATGGAAAGCATACTGTTGAACTAAGGCTCACACCCTTTTCTAAAACTCAATGGATTGAGTTTCTCTTTGTGATTATTGGCTATATTATCAATACATTTTTATTATTTTTATTTGATGTATCATCTAGTAATGGAATAAGAGATTGTTGTTTTTGTATTTGATGAGATGTATTTGTTCATTGTAAATAATTTTGTGTACAATTTTTTTCCTAGTCATGATTAGTGATCTTTGTTGTTGCACTTGAACCCTAATCCCTAGTGGCCATTAGGTGTTTGTTTTTTTCATTTCATGGCATTAACTCCAACTTTATTATGAGTTTTCTAATTTTTGTGTTCTTTTGTATTGGATGTGGCATATTTTTAAACAATGTTTTGATCATAAAAAATTATGTGTATCATTAACATGGTATTAAGGAATTTGTTTATTACAAAAATTTGTGTGTATATTCTTAGATGCTAGCTATCAATATTGTTTTTGGGACCTTAACCCTAATCCCTAGTGGCCATCAAACATCTATTTTTTTCTTTAGTGGCATAGAGCTACCAAATATAATAATTGATTTTATTATAGTATGAACACTTTGGATCCATAGACATTATTACGATTGATGAATTGGCACATGTTGTGCTTAGTTTTTTTAATTTAGTGAATTTTATTTTTTTCTTGAATAAAAGCACAATTTGATTTCCAACCTTGATAATGAATAACCTATAATTTTCACTTGGATGGCACCAAGCAAAATATTCTTTCCATCATATGAATATATTCATTTTGAAACTAGCATATTATATTTGTTATTCGCTTTGTGTCTTTTAATGTATTAAAAAACAATGATTGAAAATGTTGCAGAAAAAAATTGGTGTGAATTCTTTTGAAATTCAATGTATACATCAATGTAATATTGTTGTTTTTACTTGAATGTAAGGTTACATTTCTTAAATATAGTGGCCACCAAGCAGACTTCATACCATCCACCTAGTTGGGTAAAATCCTAAATTAATTAAATATGTGTTCATTTGAAAAGTTTTACATTGTAATTTGGTCTTGTACGAAACTTGAGGATGTGTTAAAGGTTCTGCCAATGCTCATGCACGAAAATTTCATGGATTGGTTGGTTTTCATTTGGGGATGTGAACAATGTTCTAAGACGACTGGTCAAATTTCACGTGAGTCCCATTATTATTTAAGGGATTTGAAACATGTTTATTATGGTTGTCATGGACTACCTTATGGGAAGGAAGATCAAACATTACTCATTGATGATGAACCTAGCAAAGCGTTTCGGAATTCCAAATGGAGTGGTTTTTTTTTTAATCATTCAGGGGACAAATGTTGTCAAAAAACAAGGTGCAATGTTTGGACCTTGCATCTTGTTTGTGGCCACCTTTTGTTGGATTACCATTGACCAAAACAGTTCAAGTTCATTATGATTTTATAGTTTAAAAGTATTTTAAGCTTTGATTAAGTTCGTTTTCAAAGAATTATTATTAGTTCTTCTAGTATATGGGTATTGATAATGGCAATGTTTGCAATATCTTGCTTTTTTTAGGTGTTAAGTATTTTGAATCATTTTATTTCATTTTTCATTGTATTCCCATTTTGTAAATCATTTTTTATGGCATAATTTTTATACATGGTTATATCTTTTCATATGCCTTTGTTTTGTAATATTAACTTTTGTTTGTACATTGCGCAACGTTGTTTGCAGCTTTGAAGGGGGAAAAAAAATGTTAACCATTCAATTTTTTATTCCAAGATAATGTCAATGTTGTTGGATATTTGAGCATGGACAATCATAAGATTAGGAGGATTATCTTTGGGTGAAAATCCGTTAAGGTGTACCACATAGGACAAAAAAGGCCTATCTTTATTGTAGTTTTTTTTTACTCTATATTTTGATCCCCATAAAAAATAATGAATCAAAAGTTGTCAAAAATTTCAAAAGGACTATATTTTAGACCATTACAATTTTAGATTCCATCATAATCATCCATAAATGTGTCTTTACATGGTAAAATAGGACTAGGTGAAAAAGACAAAAAAAGGTGACATTGTGACAAGATTTTGGTACACTTAAAAAAATTTGGACCTCTTTCATATTTTATAAAAACTCTCTTTTAAGGTTTTCTTTTGAAAAATGATTTTTTAATAGTGGAATTTTCATTCCATGATTCTTGGAAAAATTAGTTCAATTGTTTTGAAAACCATGCGACCACTAGCTTCAATTTATTTCAAATTATGCTTCAAATTTAAACTATCCTTTATTAAAGTTTTAAAAAATATATATATTTTCATAACGGATTTTTTGTTTCAAGTTCATTGAAAAAATTATGTGATGTGTTTTGACAACTTAGTGACTACCAAGTTCAATTTGTATTAAAACATTTAATAAAGTTGGTTTAGTTGTTATGTATTAATTTATATAAATTTCCAAAAGTTGCAACTTTTTCCTTTTTAAGTAGACTTATTATGTATTCTAGATTTTCTCTATGATGCATCTTCTTTTCCTCTTGTTATAGGCCTAGTGGCCATCACACCTCAAAGTTTAATTTGGATTCAATCCAATCATGTATGTTTGATCTTTGTAAATTTTATTTTATTAAATTGACATCCTCCAAATTCTTTTTTTGTTTTTTGTTAAAAAACCTCCCATGGTGTCCACAAGGTTTAATTTGTATAACTTGGGGTATAAATTGTAATTTTTGCTTCAAGAACTTTAAAATTTCCTTACTGTTAACAACCAAGTCTTGGTGGCCATCAAGTGATTTATAAATTGAAAAAAAAAAAAAAACCATTAAATTTATTTATTTTTTTGCATTTTTAGACTTTTGTAAAGTCCTAAATTAATTAAATATGTGTTACAAGCTTATTATTCTATTTAAAATGACACCTTTTTCAAATCAAGCATTCAAACTCAATGTATTTTTAATTAAATATGACATTATGAAACCTTTCAAAAGTAATTTTTTTTCTTCTTATGATAGGTTAGAAGTTCTCAAAAACAATTTAATTCTATATTTATGCAATTTGTGTTTGTAACATGATAAAACTTGAAAAATAAACAATAATTAAATGCACCATACATGTATGAATTTTATAAATTGTTCCCATGAATGTGGAAGGGTTAATTTGTGCAATTTGAAAATTATTGCACTAAGTTGTGAAAAGTAAATTGAAACTACATTAAAAAAAAGAAGTTGATATAACATTTAAAACTTCTAATTTATTGTCCTTATCACAATTGAGACACTTATGTAGTTCATAAGGTCAATTTCATAAATTGACACCTTTATTCTGAAAAATCTTTGAAGATGATGTTTTTGGCCTATTACATTGTTTTGTTTCAACTCAATGTATGACATTGTATGTTGGTGAATAATTTGTGCAATGTCGATCATCCAAATTATTTTGACATCTAGATGTCAAATTTATGTTGATTTTATTGGCAAATTGTGCATCTACCACTTGAAAGCTTAAAGTTCATATGCCTAAGACCATTGCAAATGTGTCCTGAAGTGTTCGTCTTTTGGTGCAAAATTTCATTAAATCCTGAATTCAAACAATAATTTGTGAGTACTAAGAGCAACCCTATCTCTTAGCCTGATTTAGTGCATACATTATCAAAAGAAGGTCCTGAACCCTTAGGTAAGCACCCGAATATCACAAATCAAGTTGCATCAAGAAAAGCGAGAACTCAGATTGATGGCACCAAGGCTAACTTACTCAAGATGCGTCTAGTTGCTGGAGATCTTTTGCAGCAAGCAGCCTTCGTGTTTGACACTGTTCTATATGCACTTCATCCCATCTACTCCCCATTCAGTCTGGAACCCTTCAATTCTCGCTCCTATATCTGTACCTCTTTTGTTTCTTGTTGTTTAAACAGGATCCCAGCTTCCATCCAGAGTTATCAAAATTCGACAAGAGTCTGATCGTTTGAGAATTATGATACAGAACTTTCCCCTAGTCTAAGGATCTTGCTCGGGTCAATTCTTTGGTCATCTCATGGATCAGTTCTTATCGATCCAAACTTTTATCTTAATTTATTGCTATTTGAAAAGGGAGCTGGAATTACTTTTGTTATCTCAAGTTACCTTGAGTGCATAATAGCTACAAAAACCTTACTTTCGACTCACAATCGATTTATGGGACTAGGAGACTTCATGAGAGCGAAGTTCACAATGGGACTAAATTCCTGCAATCAATCATTCATCCTGGTCGCACAGAAAGCTCAGAAATAACACTTGCAGATATTAAAACTCACTATATTAGAAAATTCTGATGGGATTCTAATTTTATATTCCAATTACGCTCATATAAAAGCTCTGAACTTCAACAGATGGCATATCTTGACAGTAAATCTACAAGCTGGTAGCAATATACAGTCTCTTGGAAACTCTCAGTCCAAAGTTGGGAAACTTCAGATGCAATCATTTTAGCTGTATCCTATTCTTATCATCTGCTATATGTACAATAGCAGTCTTCCACTAGATATCATTGTCAACCTACCAACAAGCCATACCCAACTGTCCCTCTATCTATCTAATTGAAGTTAAACCTTTTTAATAATTTCATCTTCCCCTCCTGAAGGCATCACTGTGTGGGGCCGTATTCTCTGGTACGTGGTATGTAAATAGGGGGGCTCATGTGATATTGGTGCTAGCTAGCTGGATATATTAAAGTGGATACAACTGAGATAGGACTTGTAGCGAACATCGGGATTCGGGAGTTGGGACTGTGTAGCGGCACAGGAGTACTGTATTCTGAGCAACAACGTTTACTACAAGTATGATGGCGATAAAGCTCGGGGGGTCCCCAAACTATTCTTAGCCTTCGACATAGGGTAATACCCCAATTCATGATCAGGGTACAAGTTTATTAATATAAATAAGTGACCTTTATACTAAGCAAACTGGAGTTTTTTCCGGGACCCTCTTGTTCTTAAAAATGTGCATACATTGTTCCTTGCAGACGAAACCAAATACGCGTAACCTCGTTATATATAGGATTAGAGATCCTGAGTCCTGACCTGTTTTCAAGGAGTATCGGGGACAATGCTTGTGGCTGCAGCAATAGTCCAGTTTTTCATATCAACCCGTGTTATATTTATAGGGAAGTAATGGGTGTTGCTGCACAACACCCAGTAAACTTATACTGCAAAAGGGACTCTATATTTGATATCTGAGTCACCGGAAATTTGAGGAAACGAGCTATTGCAAAAAGATGATGGAGCTACCGTCAACTCCTAGTCTAAGCTGCTTATTGATCAACTAGGACGTGTGATGCAGTAATCCAGGTTCGTACTAATTGCGTAGGAGGTGCACATTCTGCATCCGATCTTTAGTTTACTATTCAATAATAACATCTGAAGGATGGGTAATCCTCGTTGTAGTAGGATATCTGTTCATATTCAGGTAGAGTATAGTCGTAGTAATCTGAGGACTGCGCCGTATGGGGTACGGGGAAGAAAATTTGACTCTGCGGAATTACTCGGGTCATGAAACGATCAACTCGGCCGTAAGGTCTCGAGTCTTGATGATTCGAATCACTTCTGCCTGATGCAACTGAGGCAGAAGAATGGAATTTGCGAGCAGAATCATTGTAGTATGGATCGAAGAAAGTTCGGGTCGACAATGGCAAGGACGTGTACTCATTTCTGTGTCTAGTGTTATACGACCTGGAGTTTGAACCATAATATTGGGTGTCATCAATCCGAGTATTCTCGGCCCAGAACTTGGAGTTTTTCTTGATGCGCTTCACCTTCTTGAGCAGACGCAGAGGATCGACGTAATTATAATTTCCTGTGACTGTAACTTTTTGGCAGTGCTGATCGCAGACTACGCTATAGACACCTTCCACATCGAGAAGCTCTTCTCTCACTTTCTCTTCGCATTTGGCGCAACACATTGGCACTTTCAAGTCAATGTCCTGCACATACGACGTAATTATCAAATAGATACTGCAGTGATCAGAAATAGTCTGGTTAGAAGATCTATCAACTACTCAAATCTTGCTGGCCCTAGTTTTCAGTTCTCGACGTAACTTTGAGATACCTGTAAATAGCTACCATGTCGAGAGAAAGGGGAAACTTCGCGATTCTCTCGGTAAGAGCCGTTTCTGTCGACGATCCAAGCAGGCTCCTCTCCTTGCCGGTAGAAGAGCTGCAGGGTTCAAGGATGCTACAAATCATCAGATTCACACAAAGTCGTGATGCCAAGACTAACCTTTAACAGCAACGACAGAGGCATTGAAGATCGGCTGAAGATACAGCCACAGCAAGAAACAATCTATGTATAGCCTGGAACAAGTTTTTTATTAGAGAATTCGCAGGATTCCTGCAGAAGACTAGTCAAGATGTCGAAAACCCACCTCGTTCATCCCTATTGACATATTCTTGGATTTGTATGTCGACGAGATTCTTTAGAGAAGCCTTCTTGCACAACAGATTGCTCAAACCAAGGATAAGAAAAGATCGGTATCTTGATCAAACGGGGAAATAATATTGCGGCAGTTTAGTGTCACTCGAGACCGGATCGAACCGCGGAGCCTGAACTGCGCCGAAGACCTTCAGCGGTAAAACAACAGAAATCTAGACCCGACACTCCTTTCCAGGGAAAGTGAATTGATCAATTCAATTGTGCGCGGGGCGATCATTTGCTCACTATTTGATTGATCATTTAGTCTCGAAGGCGGCTACAACTAGTGAGATCGGGGAAGGTAAGAGACAAGTGGGACCGCTCGAAATGCACTAAGCTCGCTGCTCGACCGAACGGCGCACTGCAGATGTGAGAGGTGCAGGAAAGGAGACATCATCGTTTACTTATATAAGCTTTCCTAACGCGCCGCCTTAGCGCATTGTGCTGGAAAAAGTATTCTTAAGATTAAGAATGATCGAGTACTGATTAGGAGACTTCTTCGTTCATGTGTCAGTGAGACAAGATTGTTGAGAGGGCGTAACTGAGTCGAAGAGCGGTGGGCACCAGGAATTACGCAAGGAAGCTACGGCGGGATGTAGCTGTTCTTGGTAGCTGTGATTTGAACGGTGAAAGACATGTGTTGTAATTCTATGAGTGCACGAGAAAGTAAGGTCTTAAAATCGGGTGGCGCTAGGATCCATGTCCTGTTGGATCCAGTCTGTACAATTCTTCAAGACCAACTTGTAAAGTGCTGCACGGGAAATCCTACGCGCAATCGGGACGTAATCCCATGTGTGCGGAATGCAACCCAAATGCACGCACCAGCTGGTGTCTCCCAAGTGTCTGCCTGGGCACCCCAAGAACAGAGCGGATCAGCAGCTAGGTTACTGGAACACCATTCAAGTAGCGCGCATGAAAGTTGTGTCCTGCAGGTCTTCAGAGCTAGGGACGGCCCCGCTTTCATAAATATACTGCTATTAGTCCAAATTAGTATACTCTGACAGAACGCTGACCATATAACACTTTTCCACTTTCGCAATTATGGTAGTACGTACAAGAGGAGACACACGGCGCATACTCAGGCAATGAGCTGCTGTCATCTAATCAGCTCAACATAGGCCACCATGCATGAGGTTTTGAGCGGAAGAAATCCCCCCAATTGAAGACAAAAACTAGTAAAGCTGTCACTCCTAATTAATGCAGCAGGTTCAGCCCGGATGCCTACAGGATCACAACGGTGCTGGACATTTGGAATGCAAACATATTGAGATTTTTAGTACTGGATCATGCTGGAAAAGCTTCCAAAATTCTGCAAATTAAGCCTGGTGGCCTAAAGTACTTAACATGATCCAGGAGATCACACCAAGTCTACAAGGAACTCTACGTAGCTAGATATGTCTTGATATGGTTTTGAAGGTATTGCATTCTTGGGATAAAATCTAGACAAAATGTTACTTGTCAACCCTACTGTATCCGTCTGGGTATATATATATGTCACCTAATATGTCTGTAGATCTCAAGTCTCCTTCGTACTTGGAGGAAGAACATTAACTAGAGAAGCCAAGTGCTAAAGAATTAATGCTATAGGACTTCATGACAAAGGCCATCCCTTAAAGCAACTCCACGAGTGCAGCGTATAACAAATTTTGTATGAAAAGAAGTCAAAACATGCCAGTTTGGCTTAGCAAAATGGTTTTGGCCCAATATCTTTGCACAGGACGTTGCAGCTGGCAAAAGACATAGCAAAGCCTAATACCTGCTCTTGATTGGCTAGATGGTTTGATTAGTCTAGGTGGGTTATTATTAGTAGTCTCTCACCTTTTGCAATTCCAGTTTCAGTTTTAAGGATGAGGTTGGGAAAAAGTAAATAACTAATCTTGGTTGTAAGAAATACTGTTGCAGGCCACATACTGAGCATGGGTGGAGCTGCTCTGCAGCTATCTCTAAAGCAAGAGTTTAGCCCTCTTGGATTGCAGCCACCGAGCGTACACCTTACAAACTAGCCTGAAGGCTGTAGGTATGAAGAAAACACTGGACATACGCTTTAGTCACGAGAGAAGTTCAAGTCACTGTGTCAGGTTGTCCTTTGCAAATTCTAGTATCTAAAGTACTGTTCTTGAAGAATGATGATAGTGGAAAAATGATCAGGGCGATTTGGTACAGTTTCCAAGAAATATTCACAATCATCAAGATTCAAGAGGAATGGAAGTTTCGAAGGCATTGAGATGAGTACACTCTTGTGAGTCTACTACACCCGAGGTCGTCATCTCCTTGAACAGCAGTACGAAAACTTGTTGGCAACAGCACAGTCTTTTCGTTCTTGCTGCAGAGGCGGTCATCACTAACTGCACTAGTTACTGTGCATCTTGTGCACTGCAGAAGCCTGCAGTACGAACACGGGGAATGGTTCAAAAGTCGCTCAAGACAAGGAAATGGTTTGCCAATTCGATGACCTACCAATTAATTGAGTGCTATTGAATGGTCACACGTGGGTATAGAAGCGCACTTAACTGGTTGGATCTACCTACCCCTTTTTCGCTGTTTGCTAGAATTCGAAATCTCTTCAGATTTAGTCTCAATTATAAGGTGAGGAATTCCAACTTGAGATTGCCAAGAATTTCACTTCCTGATCTGGCATTAAAAAATGGATGCGAAAAGGTCTCGTTTAAAACAAAATTATTCTGTCACCTCCAAGAAGTTGTTTACAAACTGATGATGCACCCAGAGTATGCACAGCAACAAGAACATACACAAGTTCTACGTTACTCTTCTTTTAAAGGAGACACTAAATGAAATTGCAAACCAGCAGTCAATCTGTGCTGTGCAGGCAGGTTGTACACATAATGAATCCTATATCATTCCAACATCAGGTTACGAGGAGGTAGATCTATATATATGGTCCAGACACTTCCTCATAATTGACCCACCAGTGCTTTTGCCTGAGAGGTGATCACAAGAATGCCTGCAACCTTGGGATTCAAAAGTTCAGCCAAAGGCAACATTCAATGGGTTTGGAAAACGTACAGCATGGGGCCAAAGCTCAATCGTATAGAACAATTCAGCTAAGTCATGATCCTTAATCAATAAAACGTTCTCTATTGTAGAACTCATGAAGTTGACAATATTTCAGTCCTTCTATGGATACCTAACTGCTGAGAGTCACCAGGAATTGGGAATCAGGGTTCAAAGTTCAAACCCTGCCAAAAGAAATGCCAAAAAAGTGAAAACTGAAGTTCGCTATGGCTCTTCAGCTAAGATATTTTCTCTAAACTCTCCCTTGAACAGAACTGACGCAAACTCCAAATCCTGTCAGGCTTATGGGCGCTCTTAAAATGCGGCAGTTCTCTTATCTCTATTTCTGCAGTCCTTGGGCAGTGCAAAAGGTAGGAAACAGCGCTACCAAACCACCCATCCCCAGTCCCCACTGCCAGAGTAGTACTGTGAACTACTCAATATTGCTCTGTCATTCAAGCCTAGAAACCTGTGCTTCGAGCCAGTGATCGTTCCAAAATATTGTTGCGACTGGAAGTTCACAAACTGGGATGCAATGGCATACACTAGGACATTCTATACCAGCACCCACCAGCCTATCATGAAGGATGGATGGTAAGTAGTCAGGAAACAGTTTCTGTTCAATTCCAGTTCCATGGCTACCCGTAGTGGGTAGTTCAGTTGCATTTTCTACTGCCTGCCAAATACCAATTTGCAAGTGGGTTGTTAGTAGGTAGGCTGTAAAACCAGCTCTTACCCATATAGAAACCATCTACTTAACTGGTAATCGCCTATTAACTCAGTTGAGGTTCATTGACAGTTGAGTCATAACAGGCATCTGGTGGATGAGGGTCCTCATTCGCTCTTATCACCTGACCTACCTAATGTGTTGGGGGTAATTGGGATACCTATATGATATTGTGGAGTTTTCTTCTAGGATAAGAGTATTTCATTCTAAACATACTACATGAGGTCAAGAGTCCAACAATGGTAAGGGCAGCATGAACTAGTCTAGACAGATACCCTAGAAGAAGATTGTGAATGGGAGGGTATATGAGGTGGACTTCCAAAGAGATTTTGGAACAACTGCAGAATGAAAAGTCAAGCATGCCCTCTATTTTTGACATACACTAGTACCCCCTGATGCTAAAAGTATATTTTGGCACACTCCAAAAAGATTTGGTGATGACCTGAGACTCAGAGGGCCACCATACAGCTTTCATTTTACCCTTTCATTTCACAAAATTACCCTGGCCAAACTCCAAATAGCAGGGTGAACTCCAAAACGGTACAAAATTATTGTTTTACCCTGGAATACGGTGTGATAAGGGTATGTTGATGACAGAGGATACTGTATGCTATTATATCCTTACTGGGTTTTACTCTCAGCGTTATGGATGAATAAAGGATACCCTCCTAAGAGCATGTCCACCCCAAAACTGTAAAAAACTCCTTTATTTTAAAATACAGTAGTGTTTAATGATCACTGTCCCCACACCCAAATGTCATTAAAGTCCCTTAAACACTCAAAGCCCATTTATGTCTTTACATCTGGACGAGTAACAGCCACTGTCCAAAATCCATAGTAAAAAAAAGATTTTAAAGGGGTTAAAATGACCACTGCAAAATGAACATCAATACAGGAGCAGAACAGGGTTTACGCTATCCTGCTGCAAGACTTAATGAAAAGGCGTGTTTGCAGGTGTGGGTGGAGATGCTCTAACAGGTGACATAGGATTGTGGTGCAACCATTGGGACATAGCACTTTCGACTTGTGGATGCAGTAAATTGCGAATTCCACACAGAAATTTTGAATTAACCTGGCAGGGAATTCACTAAATATTTGTAAACATTGTTGCCAAATAACTCTAGAAAATTAGAATTGTTGACCCATAAAGCCAAAATGACCCCTGGACGACTCACTGTATCTCATTGTTAGCAATTTCTCACGAACTAAGTTCTATGTGCAATCATCCATATGGCATTTATGCTATTTTCCTAATAAATTGAACAATCACACTTTCGTGACAGGACTTTTGCTTCTCAAGCTTTTCTTTTCCACCTAAGCTCTGAGTTTCATGCAAATGCTTAGATTTTTTTGTTGTTTCACTCACACCTAAATTTTTATTCCTGTTCAAGATGGCTCTAAGTCATTTCCCATTTCAATATGTTTCCATTGTGACTCAAAAAGCTGAATTTCTGAGGAAAGGTATGTCATTTGAAGCTGAAATATGTTGATCAAAGTAAAATCCAAATTTACATGGGTTTGCTCCAAATTCTCAAGGCTTTCCAAGTGTCCATGTTTCCAATGTTGTATTTTTTGATTAGGCTTATTCACCAGCTAGGTTTTACAAAAGAGTTTTAAATCAAATTCAACAAAGCCACTGCCTTCTCCTCGCTCAAAGCAACGCAACATAACCTCCCCTTCTCCCCCAAGCACTTCATTATATAACACGAACTTACATATCTTCAACAACATATAGGTTGCCCCAAAAACACTGAAAACTTTTTAAAACTTTTGATAGCTTATTGCAACCTTTTCCTGGCTCATCACCTTCTGCTACTCCTATCCATCCACAAGGCCCATATAATCAAACCTACCCAACACCAACCATTATAAACACTTCAAATTGAATATTTTCTTCCAAGGTTCATAAGATTCCGTGCACCTTGAATGTTGTTAACATTACTTTTGACAATATATATCTGATTCACCTATTTTGTATATTTGAGACTTTAAGGGTTGTGATTAATGAAAGCATTGGCTTGTGGTTTTCATATTCAAAATATACTATGGTGCACCTAGTGGCCACCAGGCAAAATATTGTTTTCATGTTAAATAAATTTTGAAATTACTAAAATATTTGTTATAATACAAGTAACATTTTTTGATCCATTGCTGGATTGGAATGGTGTCCCTTGTCAAAAATTTAAAGAATTAAGTTTTTCATTGTCACTAGTGGGAGCACTAAGCCTTGGTTTGAAATAATTCTTTGAAATTATGGACATACACTTTGCTATAGAGTTGAGAATAATTATAGACTATGTCATATTTCAATTTTAGCTTGAAAGTGAACAAAGATAGCCCAAGTTGAAAGGGTTTTTCACCTTAGATGGATTAGAAATGCATTCTAATTGCCCCAAAAAATTGATATGAATTTTTTTGAGAAGTCATTAATTTTGGAACATTTGTTAAGCTTTGGTTTTTGCACAATGTGTCATGTATATCCACCATCATTCCCCTCTTTCATTAAACACCATGTGTACATTTTGATTTTGTGTTTTGAGAATTTTTGGTGACATTCTCATGTTTACTTAACAATAAGCTTACTAAAACATGCATTTAAATGGCATTCAATTATAAAATGATCACAAATTTGTTGAATTAGGTGCCCACCAAGTAAAGTTCGTCCCATCCACTAGGTTGTTTAAAGGCTTCCTAAATTATCAATTTAATCTTAAATTAATTAAATATGTGTTATTAGACATTTATTATGCAAGACTACTAACAACATACGGACAATCTAGTCGACTGTTTACATGTATGAACTTGCCTATCAAAACAATGGCATGTATGAACTTGCCTACCACTTATGAATAAGGATAAATTGACATTTGATTTTTATCTTTTTCAATTTCAAAAGAATCATTTTTACTTAATTTCAGTCTAGATTCCATAGGTGTAAGGATTGATTTGAATTAACCATGGCATATTAGTGTAAGATTTGATTATGAAGGTATTTTGTGTGATTCAAAAGTATCAACCTTTTTATTTTATTATAAGTAATTTGATTATTGATGCAGTAGTGGAATTAACCTTCGTATATCATGTCAAATTCTTGAAAAAATATTGCCTTGAATTCAACTATGCTTGGTAAACTATTATTTACAAATACATAATCATCCATGTAAAACTATTATAAGTTGGAAATTTGCATTAAGTTTATGTTTATATGTTTGAATCCACTTTACTTCTTGTAAATCCTTTTAAAATCAAGTAATAATTGTCAAATCTTTGGTACAATGTTCGAGAAAATTTATGTAAGCCTTATATTGATTTAAGAAATTTACATACCAAATGCGAAATTATAGAGTCATGGAGACCTTTTAGGATTTTCATATAATTTTTTTAAAAAAAATAACCATTGAAAAAAGTTGTTTTAACATCTAACTAATGTATTTCGAGATAATATTGTACAATTAGAGCAAATAGGACTCAAATGGAGGGTGTTTGCACATTATGGTGACCTTATATGGATGTCACAATGGTAGTTTTTCATGTATTCCTTAGATACAAGAAAATAAATAAAATAAAATTCATTGAAATGATTAAAAAAAGGATTCACATATCTAAAATTATCATAATCAACCTTCCAAGAATGAAAAAATCAAATCAAAATTGTGAATAGCCAATAAATAATGGACTTTTGCATTTTGCCCACCCTTTTTGTCACACCTATAAAACTCATGGATATGAATTTTTATCTTACAATGTGTTAGTCTTATGTGTTTAAAACTTAGGGATATTGAATGAATGGAATGTGATTTTAATTTATTATGTTATGGACTTTTAAAATCTCAAAAGTTATAATTATTTTTAAAGCCCTTATAAGCATTTTTTAAACATTCTTTTTAAAAAATTCTTTTGTGATATTTTTTATATGTCTTATAGCATCATGATTTGAAATTGGAAATGAAAAAAAATTGTTATTTTAAATGTCATTTAAATATTCATATTTTAAGTTAGTTTTCAACTACATTAGAAAAGGACTTTGAAAAAGGATTCTAATCCGTTGAAATTATGACACCCTAGTATGCTTTTGTCGTGGAGTTCATCTTCATGATTAATGAAAATGTTTTTGTATAATAAAGACTAGGAATTTCAAAATATCTTTGAGCAACAAATTGAGGCATGCATATATGTTGATAATTCCATTAACTTTTGTCTTGATTTTAAACACCCATTTGGAGTTAATTGTCTTCCTTCAACATGCTTTACCAAAAAAAAATCATCTACTTGAAAATGGTTTAATCCTATGGACATAGAAATATTATTTAAGAATTCAAAATAAAATTATTAACTATATTATTATTTTAAATATTAAAATTTTTAAATATATAATTTTTTTTAAAATAAAAATTCTAATCTTTTTTTTTCAACATGGATTTTTTTTTTCATACAAAATGAAAAAAATGGGGAAAATTTTAGGGATTATTTTTGGGGGTTTTGGTGTGGCATCATAATCATTCACAATAAAAAAAAACTTGTCCATGATGCCTTAAAAAAAAGAGGGAAAAACATATGTTTTCTCAATTTATTTAATTCATGATTTAATGTGCAAATGGCAATAACTTCTCCAATTCTATTCTTTAAAACATATTTACCATGTTTCAAATTAATCTTTCCAATTGCCTTATCAAATTGTTTAGCTAAAAACACGTTCTTTCTTTAAACCCAAGGCATGTGTAATACATTAAGGATTTTATTTATTATATCATTTGTTAAAATGATTGACACATCCCCTTGTTTATGGATTTTGTATGTGCTATTATCACTTACATAAATGTCTTGGCCTTCTTCACATGTTTGATAGTTAGTGAATGCACCAATATCATGAGACATGTATTAAGTTGCCCTTGTGTCAATATACCAAGTAAGATCTTTGCCTTTTTTATGAATACAATTGCAACATACAAACTGAAGCTAATAAGAATATTTGATTATTCTTTTGAATATGCAGACTTTTCTAGAATTCTAACTTTACAATCTTTGATATGATGACCTAGTTTCTTACAAAAGAAACATTTTTTAAAAAATGTATTGAAACCAACCTTAGAATACCTTCACCACCTTTTGATGGGAATATTCTCATTCCTTCTCCATCTTTGGATGGGAAGAATTTTCTTTGGTTTCTCCCAATGTTGAAATTTTTTTTCCAACAAATAGGGCTGATATACTGTCTATTGATGAATTAAAAAATTTCATCAATGTTTCATCTTGAATTAAATCAGTTATCAAAGATTGTAGGCTTAATCAATGTTGGTTACGCATAGATTTTATAAAGTTTCTATAACTTTGAGGCATAATCCACATTAATGAGAGGATTACTTCATCATTTGGTACTATCTTGCACCAATTGTTCGATGAGAGCACAAAACACGTGAATTTGTTTCGTTATGTTTTCATTTTCTCTCATCTTCAATGTGTGCAACTTATTCTGAAGGTGCATTTTTATAACATACTGAGATTCAAATAATTTAGTCAATTCACTCCAGGCATCGTCTGATGTTGGAGATGAAATATTATTGTCTATGCAATTGTTTATTATTGCAAGAGACATTGTTTCTTTATTTTCCCAATTGCTTACACTACTTGCACCGATGGCTGTTTGACTTCCAGCAGCTATTTGAGCTACCATTGGGGGAATAGGTTTGATCTTTGTACTTGCCATGATAGACCAAACCTTTCAATAATGTCAATCTATGTTTCCATATGTCAAATCAAATTTTAGAATATAATTCAAATCTAAAATCTTTTGAATCATTTTTATGTCAGATTTTAGTATTATTCATCGAGTATGTGATTGATTTCATATTCCTCCATTATGTAATAATCTGAATTTATTCAAATGTCAATATGCATCAATCTCAAATGTGATAAAATTCCATTATGTAATAATCTGAATCTATTGAAATGTCGATGTGCATTGACTTCAAATGTGATAAAATTTGTGTTTTGATGAATGTTTATGTTTTGTTATTAAGATCTTGAAAATTTTGTAGTGAATCTCTGCTTTGATTTCAAGAAACATTATTCTGGCTTTTTATATATCAAATTATTAAAAAACACATTGATTTGGACATAGCTCTAATACAATGATCAAATAACACATTAAACATTTACTCTAATTCATGCAGACACACTTGCTAGAAAATAAAAAAATAATAATTAGGATAGAAGAGAGTTCTTAAGAAACTCTATATGAGAAATATCTGTGAGATATGAATGTCCTCATATTGTAATATACTATACATATTAGAGATCTACATACACAATAAATATATTGTTCTTTTAGTGAGACGTTGGCATCGAATCCCCACGTCTCAGAAAAATATTTGATGACAGTATTCAACACAACCTAAGTTGACATAGCCCAGTATCGGCAAGGATAAGACAACTAAGCTGGGCATACAGAAAAGACACATCCTTAGATACACACAAGTGTACACACGAATTCATGAATTCCATTCCATGAAAAAAAGGGTTTGTACAGTCTGCTGTATTACATCAAAATTGTACAATCGCAGCTTGCCTTCAGAAAATCTCAAAATTTTGCAAATGCTGCATAAATACTAGGACGCTGAGCTTTGTACCCACACTGCCAGGAATTGCTACTACAGAACTCGATTAGCCTGGGATAAGCGCTTAAAGTTTTTATTTACAGAATAGAAGAGTTCGCCGGGAACTCGTTAAAACGAAATAGCCGCCAAAAACTCACCAAGTTTTATCGTAGAATACAGATTTCAGACTCTTAGTAAATACTACAGAGTGTGACTGATAATAAGAAATGAGGCTTATGAAATTGCTCAAAACAATCAATTTTATGTGCAAAGATTTACAGCTCCTCATCCTGTAGGGCTTCATCGATACTCTGTTTGAATGTGCTTGAAATAGTACGGGTTGGTGACGACATTGCTGTACCCGTCTCCCCCGTATGTCGGCCAATGCAGGTAAGACTCGCGGCCGATGTATGAAGGCGTGTATTCGCGGTAAGAAGCTCGGTATTTGGAAGGAGCAACTGGAATGTAGTCACCCTCTTGAGCTGCAGCTGGGGACAAGAGCTGGGCATGCTTCTTGAATTTCCGCACCTTCTTCAGCGCTCGCATCGGATCCACGAACCCGGATACGGTCACCCTCTGAGTAAGAGGATCACAAAACACAGCCTCCACCCCGTTAAGCTCCAGCAACGCTTCCCGCACTTTCTCTTCGCACTTGCTACAGCACATGGGCACCATCAACGCGAGTCCACTAGGAGGCACCACAACGCCGCCGGCGGAGTGAAACGGCTCCGCATTAGTCACTGCCGCCTTGTAACCTACGTCAGAGTAGATCGGGGAATGCCGAGCGTGACTTACGAGGTAAGTGGGCTCGGTGGGACCGTAAAATAACTCATCCATACCCAGCGCCATAGTCCACAAAGACAGTAAGTAATCACTCCTTAGTGTTCCCTTTCACAAGTGTTAGTACTCCTCTGTAAAAAACAAAAAGCCACTTACTTGTAAAACTTCTTCTAATTGTTAGACCTGGTGGAGCTGCTAAGAACACATTTGAGATGGTGAGTGAGTAGGAGATTGTAATCCTGAATTGATGATGCACAAAATGACTGAATCGGAAGAAATTTACTGTAATCGAATGGTGAAACAGGAAGTCAAGGGACCCACTTTATTATAGCGGGGAGCGATCGGAACATTCTAGCATTTCGCACTTTCCAATGAATATATATACGTGGCAGAATCGATTGAAAATATATATATGCCATGCGTTAGGTAGCATTCACGCGTGTCACAGGGGAAGAAGTATCGAAGCAGGTGACGAGGCACAGGATTTCTCAAGTGATTGCCGATGCGATATTTTTTCTGACTTGTATGGGACACGTGTTGATGATATGGAAGATCGTGGTGTTAAGAGAAATCCAGAAATCTATGTGGCAGTGTAAGTTGTTCCCATAAATTTACACATCAACTCAGACAAGGTTTTGTTCACTGATAGAATCTGCCTTCAGGGTGCTCAGATTTTGGGACCTAGCAATTTGAACTGGGACGAATGGTTCCTATTCTAACCTGACATTGGAATGGGCCTAGTTGAGCTAAGTAGGTCTAGTTGCTGTAGGCTGTCCAGTTGGATGAACCCCAATAATCTCTAGCACACTTTTAGAACCCTTAGCTATGGGGAGGTGAGGGTGCGGGAACAGGAACCAAATGAGAAAAAATTGTCCTGTTCATGCACCATCCATCCATGGTGGTGCATTCACAGGTGCTTGTTCACTCTAGCCCTAGATGCTGTTCCATGACATGGTAACTGGTTTCCACAAGGCTGTGTTCCAGAGCATAACTAATGTTCCCCACGATTAATTCACATCACTATAACGTTCACCACCTGTCTAGTCACTTTGCAAGCAAGTGGAACTGGCAGAACCCGAAGTGGAACCAATAGATGACCACCTGTCCCAGCTAGTAAAAACCCTAGAAGAGTACTAGGTAAAAACGCCAAAACCGGTTACTGAAGGGCATACAAGGCTGCCACTACCAAGTGTACCCTTCCTTCCTGTTGAGGTCCAAATTGCTGATGCGCGTAGATTTTGCAACAGACTGTCAATACTGGAAGCCAACTTGGCAAAATAACCGAGGAAACCGTAGTAGTAGGTTACCTGGCAGAATCCGCCCAGGGCGGATTCTGCCAGGTAACCATGCCCTGGGTGAGCCTGGGGTGAGCACACCTTGCAGAATCCGCCCTCATTGGCCTCCTCTTTGGCGTTACAAGTCAGTGACAAGTTTTAAATATAACGGGAAATGCAGCGGACAATCAGCCGCCAGCTAAATCGACCAAGCTGGCCAATTCTTCAACATAAAAGAGGCTGAAAAAAAGGTAGAATCCCCCCAACTGACTTCAACGTTTTTTATAGTCTGAAAATAAGTAGCCCCAATTTATAAGTGGCCTATTAGCGCGGCTTGAAGATGGTGACAAACCGTTTTCGAAATAGAAATTTCATGCAGCCAATGAGAAGGCTCAGGGGGGCTTAGTTATTTTCTTTTTGGTTGGGGGGGTGGGATGGGTGATTTTTTCCTGTTCCCATCAAGTTCCCAAGATACTCCCATCAGTTCTCATAATGTTCCACAAGTTCCCAATGTGTTCCTTAAGACGTTCCCAATAGCAACTCATTTTTTATTGGGTATTATCTGCCCAGGTTCAACTTCCAGATAAATTGTTAAAGGAGGAACAGCCAAGGGGAAAACTTGCTTCTATTAATTACCCATGCTCTTAGGAAGGCATATTAGCCATGGTTGAAATTGGCAACAGACTGTTTTTGAAATGTAAATTTCACACAGCGAATGAGAGAAGGCTCAGCATGCACTTGGTGAAGGGCCAAGTTTTTTTCTTTTGGTTTTTTTGGCGGAGGGTGGGGCGAGGGGTTGGAGATTTTTATTTATTGTCTATTCCCAATGTGTTCCTATCAATTTCCCAATGGGTTTCCCAAGTTCCCCAAGACTTTCCCAATAGCACCTCAATATTGATCCCATATTTGGAGACAGTTCAACTTTCATTGTATACAATATGTAAAGGGGCCCCAGCAAGAAGCATGTTTCTATTTTGGGCAGCGAGAACCAAATGGCCTCGACCATGGAATGGAGGAATCCCCAATATTCCAGAAAAATGGTGATGCACCAATCATGTGGCCCTTTAAAAGTATACAAAACTGTGGAGGCATTGATGACTAATAAAAGAAGGAATGATAAACTTATCCCTAAAGTATTCCTTATTTTGGGTCTTACTAGCATCCCTCAATCTACTTAGTCATCCTCCCTGTCGAGCTATCCATAAAGTTCAACAAAATGATCCTCAATCTACTTAATCAACCTCCCTTTTGAGCTATCCATAAAGTTGAACAAAATGAGCAAGACTCCTCAAAACTAAATATGAACACCCCAAAATGATCACCATAATTTATGTTTTAAGTATATATATATTTTAAACTGGACAAGGGTCTACCTGGAATGGGGGACTACCTAGGTGGAGGCCTAATTATGTTGCAGCATAGTTACCTCCCTACCTACTTGTTGGTTATTTACATATCTATCTACCCATGGGCTACCTACTTAGCTACCTATTTACCCACCTACTTATGTAAAATAAGGATGATGAAAAGTTAGCATGGGAATTTACATAGGGCTCACTTAGGGGTTATAAGGGGTCTACCTAGGTCAAAGGATATCTAAAGGCTACTTAGAAAGTTGCATAAAGCTCGTTGGGAACTATAAAAATATTCCTAAGTTAGGGGACACCTAAAAATTATTTAAAAAGACTACTTAAACAACTTAAGAAACTATTGAAGGACTACCTAAAGACCATCTAAGGGCCTACCTAAAGGTCCATAAAAATATTTCTTGGTTGAGGGATACCTAATTGTTATTCAGGAAGGCTACCTAGACAACCTAAGGGACTATTGAAAGGTTACCTAAAAACTATCTATGGGCCTACTTAAGGGGCCATAAAAATATTTCTTAGGTTAGGGGATACCTAAAGGTTATTTAGGAAGGCTACCTAAACAACCTAAAGGATTGCTTAAAGACTACTTAAATATCATCAAAGGGGTTACCTAGTTTATGGGTATTAAAAGCTTACATAAAAGGAATTACATAAGGGTCACTTAACCTGTTACATAGGGACTATCTAAGGACCTACCTAAGTTACAATAAATTTAAAATTACTTAAAAGCCTATTTAATGAGCTACATAGGATAGACTACATAAGGACTATGAATCAATCTTAGATAGCCCCTTATGGAAGCCATATCATTAGTACAATGGACAAATTTGGTTATATATGAAGGAAGGTAGTTTGTTTTGTTTTGTAGTTATGAGATCCACCAAATCGAGATGCTTGAGATAGTGTTCTTGGTGTTTTTGGAATGCTCTCGAGAACGACAGGTGCATGGGCTTGGTTCCATGGCGTTTGGACTTGTGGTGCAAAAGTTCGTGAATATTGAATGATTTCTTCACTGAAAATTAAATAAAATCGTAGCTGAAAATTTCAGAAGAATTGGAAATGTGCCATTGGTGTTGTTGGAAAGATCTTGATGAGCAGGATTTAATGGAATTCATTTGGTAAGATTTGGATTCAGAATGTGGGAGATATTGATTTTTAAGTGATTTCTGCTGCTGAAAATTCAAATAAATTCCAGAAAACCAGGTTTTGAAAGGAAAAATCAGTTGAGGATGTGATAACACTTGGGCCAACGGCATAGGCCACACTAGTTTTGGTCACAATTAAAATGGATTAATTGCTTATGCCATAAACTTGACTAAATTGAAATGACTAAGATGACTAAAATGTGTCTTCTCTAACTTGACTGAAAAAAATATAGTTGACTTAACATCCAACATGGTCAAATAAATAAATAAATAAACATAAATTTATTTATTTTTCAAAAAATTGTCAGATGTATGATTTGTTGGACTACCATGGTTTTGTTGAATCTATTCTCAAATTGGACTATTTGAAAAACATTTGTTTATTTCAACTGGAATGCTATTTTTTTTTAATTTGGTCTAATCCTTCATTTGGTTTTTATTTTTTCATCATTATAGTAATGTCATGTGTCAATTGTTTTAGCATATGACAAAAAAAAATCAAACCTTCTACCATCTCAACCTTCCATCAAGGCCTTAACCATCCAACCACAACATCACAAGCTGAAAAATATTGACTTCCAAATACATATAAACATTAGATTAATTTTAAATATGTATTTCAAAAACTCAAATGTAGTATTAAGTTTTTTTTATTTGGACTATAAATTCAAATGTAAAATGATATGTAAGTTTCAAATTTGTAATTTCATATTTACATATAATTCAAATATTTTCTTTAATTTCAAATGTCAATAAATTTTCATTAATTTACAATTTTCATTTCAAGAATTTCAACATTTTTTTTTTTTACCAAAGTGATTTAATCTTGTTTTTAATAAAAATAATTTCACAGGTTCAATACATAAATATAAATTAATGTAATCAAATTCAATATATTTCATAATGAAATTGATTGGAAAACAATTCTTTAATACCATTACTATTCTATATTTAAGCTTTAAAACATCCATTTGATACTAAATTTTTAATGAAATGTTTTATTCAAAACTTAATGTTTCCTACACATTAGGTTTAAAAATTACAAAACCATCTCCATTAAATCCTTCTCATTTAGATCTTTCCAACAACATGAATTTGCCCAATTTCTTTAACCTAATTTTGAAATCTAACTTTCATTCTTATTAAAAATTGAGATTTCATTTGATATCAAATTTCTAGTGACAAATATAATTGATTCGAAATTTAATGTTTTTTTCATTCTAAGTTTTAAATTACAAAACCACCTCCATCAAATCATCATTGAAAGATTTCCTAAATCACCAAAAGTTTACCCAAAAACATTTAGGCTAAGTTTGATATTAGAATTTCATTTTCACTAAAAATTCATTTTTCATTTACTATTTCAGATATAAAAATTATTAAAAATTCAATATTTTTTATACCTTAATTCTAAAAATTATGAAACCAACACCATTAAATTCTAGTCATTAAAGGCTTTCTAACAACGCCAAGAACACATTCAAACATCTTTAACATAAGTTTAATTCGCAATTTTTATTTTCACTGAAATTTGAACTTTTATTTGTTGTTAAATTTCTAGAAAAAAAATTACTCAAGATTTAATACCTCCCATTGATCAATTGAGGGCTTTCTAACAATATCAAGAACATGCCCCAATTTCCCCAAAACATTCTTCTTTGATTTCATTAATGTTTTTGATAAAATTAATATTTAATAACTTTTGCACCATAGGTCCAAACACTTGGTGCACCCTTATTCATTAAGAATCCAATGGTACCAAGAGTGTGATAAGAGGCATGATGGTTTAAGAGATCTCAATGTCGTAATTTATTTATTTTTTAAAAACTACCTTACTTAATAATAATAAATAAGATTATTATAAACAACAATTAAAAACATAGGGCAAAATTACCCACCATTTCAAAATATATATAAGGCATCTTTTTTTTTTCAATTTTAATGTTATCACATCATCAAAAGTAACACTATAATCACAAAGTGTCATATTTGGAAGATTAATTTGAACCAAATTAATCATAAATCAAATCAAACAATTTCATGTGCATGCGACATCTACCACATGTATAATATGATGTTTGATTTGACTAGATAGGTAGTTTTTCTTAGTCATAACATACATACCTAGTTTTGATGTTATTCAAACCAAACATAATCAATCATTTAGACTCATAACCTTGAATTACTTAATTTAACCTTGAGTTTATAGTCAACTTAATCAAGATTTGACTAACATAAAAACCAATTATTTTGTTATGATGTATGTAAAAAACAATTGCACTATGAATCAACCTAAGGTAACCCCTTAAGTATCCCTTAACTTAAGAAATCCCTAGTTAACCCCATAAGTAGCCTTTATGTAGTCCTTTAAATATATTTTGGGTAGTCCCCTAAATAACATTTAGATATCTCATAACCTAGGTACACTACAAGGAATTTGCAAATATACAATTAGATTTATGATTCATTTTTAGTCGTAATTATCACATGCAACTTGTTATAGTGCCTAATTGCCTTGGACAAGTTGCATAAAATTCTAGTCACAAAAGACTAAAAATCAACAACTGAATTTGCAACTCATTTGTAATTATAATGTACACATGTAATTAAAAATAATCTAGTTGCATTGGACAAGTGCCATAAGACAATCAATGGCAAAAGACATGACATGGTCATGAAGTTGAAAGTGTAATCGCAAATGTGACAACTAAACCAAAAAATTTCATCCATTACCATGGATGATATTTAGTATGATGTAAAACCCCAATTTATGACTACATTTGTGATAGTTGCATGCTGCCAAATGTGCCATTGATGAATGGTTAAAATTTAGTCACATGGTAATTTAACGAGCAAATGGCCATAAAACACATGGCAATTTTCCATTTGCTCAACAAAGATATATTATAATTACAATAATTAAGTATTATAATTATAGTAATTGAATATTACAATTATAGTAATTAAATACTATAATTAATTAATTAAAGTCTATCCTAGGTTAAACTATAATAGGCAACCTATTCTAAGCTAGGTTAAAGTAGAATTGGTTACCTAGAATATGCTAAGTAAGTAGGATCCTATTTATTTTGTTGAGGATGAGCCTTTTGATTAACTCATCCCAAGTGGCACATGCTCTATGTTTATCATGCATACCATGAATGTAGTTCATTTTTCCACCTACTTATATGTTTTAGAAGTTTGAAATTATAAACAAAGGATATGGGACAAATTCTAATGAAAGGAAACACTACAACATCACAACATTATAACATCCTTTGTCCCACACAAAAATATTATCATATATCCACACAATAAAATACCTACTACTTAATTTACTTACCTACTACCTATCCTATTTACTACATATTACTTAGACTACATACCTATTATCTATTACTTAACCTACATAATTTTTTAAATTATTATTATAAAAAATCATATATCTAGGTAATAAAATATTTACAATTTAACCTACCTACTACTTACTACTACCTATCCTACTTATCACATATTACCTAGACTACATACTTATTATTTATTAGCTAGCCTACCTAAAAAAATAATTACCTAGATTATAATTATTTATTTATTTATTTAACATAATTTATTAATTAATTAAAAAATACTATGACATATCCACAAAATAAAATACCTTTTGCTTAATTTATAACCTACCTACTAACTACCTAGTTTATCTATTAATCAATGACTTAGCCTACCAAACACCTACATAGCTTACCTAGTTTAATTTACCAACTAAGTTATAATAGCCTTTTCTAACAAACTATTAACTATTAGATATTATATCATGGAAGACCCATGGATAATTGCAAGAAGACCAATGGATGGGTATATTGAAGGGATAATAGTCCAATTGAAATAGCAAAGTTTGTCATGTGTGGTCTATGTTTATTTGTTCATGTGATAGAATATACTATTATAGTTGCAAAAACTTTCATTGTAAATGCAAAAACAACTATGTTATCATCCATTGATAAATGTAATCAAAATTGGATGATATTGTTCACTTTTCATTTACATTTTCAATGAGAATCATATTAATCATTAGTTGTAGTCACATCTACAATTAGAATTTGGTCAAACCCCTTTTGTATATGCATATGTGATTACAACAAGTTGCAACTACATGGACCCATACAACATGCACATTGTTAATTGTAAAATAAATTAGTTTAGACATTGGTCGAATAGTAGTGACAAAAATATGGTCAAAATGGACAACATTTATTTTAGTGAGACAATATGTGGCACCAAGTTGCAATGGTAATCACATAAAGATGCAATTTACATGAACTTTTCATCCATCCAAACCAATTTACATGGCTTCATCATTGTAATCCAACCTATACCATGTTGACACACATCATTGCATAGGCTAAGCATTAAAAACTAGTTTAGGTTGTTAGGTAGGTAGGGAATATTCAGTCAACATTCCAATGTTCACCACAACCCATGCCATTTGTGAGGATTGGTTCTCAAACCCCAAGGATGGAGATCAACTCCTTTACCACCAAGTCACCCCACTTGTTGTGACAAAGAAATAATGTGTATTCTATTTAACATACCATTTAAAACATTACACAAAACATCATTTTTGAACTTTGATATCTTATTAGAAATTTATCCAAATGACAAGATTGAAGCTTAAACTTAAAGTCTTTCTAATAGTGTACACAAACATATTTTTTCCTTCTTAAAAATATAAATAGATTTGAAAAAAAAATTGAATTTTGTTATTCAATATAATTTCAATGACCATTTTGTGGAAAAAATAAATTCAATCACATGATTTATAAATGAATAATATAATAATAAATACATAAATAAATTTCATATCTTAAACCTTCATTTTATTTTTAAAATTATATTATGAAATTTTCTTTTGATATATCATGATTTTACCAATATAATTTAATTAAAATGTGATATATTATTTATTTACATATATTATTTATAAATGGATTACACATAAATTTTAATAGAAATTTAATAAAAGAAATTTTATTAACTATTTTTTATATAAATTTTTTATTTTTAATTTCAAAATATTAATTAATGATTTTATGGAACTACAAATTTTATTAGGTTTACAAATATAATATCTTAAGTTTTACTTAAAATTATGATTAAAATGTTATGTAAAAATAAATTATGTTTTTTCACATCTCAAGCATCTATTTGATTTTTAAAAATAAATCATACAATTTGGAGAGTATATTTGCCATTCACTATATACGTGTTTTGCATTTTGTTTGTTTGTGCCCTCGTTTTTATGTCACACAGCCCTGCACAGAACCATGTGGTTATGTTCTGTTGCAGGGTTTCACTAGTTTGACCCTTTTGATATGTTAAGTGAAAAAATAAGACTGCAACTGCTTTATAACACATCAATTTATACTAGTGGTTGGTAGGTACGCCTTTTACTGAGAGGCATTGCGTTCAAACTCAATGTGGGACAACAGAACATGCAGGGAAACAAAAAAAAAAGTGCAAAACACAAGCCTAAGAATGCATTGGACAAAGCTCATGGAATATTTAGCATTTCACCAACAACACAACACATTTCCAAATTTGTCTGCTTTAAATGGTCAAGGCAATCCTTGTCATTTTCTTTCACTTGAGTTTTTGGACCTGATCTCAAATTGTGTTCGATCTCAAGGGGGTTGATGGACAATCCTGGGTCATATAGTGTGACCAAGCATACAAGTTACCTTGCAATAGCATGAGCAGGCATGACAATGGTATCTAAGCAGGTGAAGCAAGCTGGTTGCCACAAATATCGTGTGTTCCACATGGCCCCTGTGTAGATGAAGTATATATCCTTTAAACAATATTAAGGTCAATAAAAGAAATTGATTGCTTTTGATTGATCAATCATGATGGGCCAATTGGTGACGATTGGCCTAGGTGGTGACATTTGAGTAGTCTTTCACTTTTTAATGTCCAACTAATGTGACTTGTGTTATCAGCCCAAGTGTGAATATGAAATTATGTAACCTATTCCAATGTGAACATGACCCTAACCATAAAGCCAAAGATTATTTTAAATTTTACATTAATTTCTAATCACCAAAATTACTCAAAATTCAATATGTTCCTCACCATAGGTCTAAAATTTATGAAGCCATCACCACCAAATCCTCCTCAAGGAGGGTTTTCAACAATACCAAGAACACCCCAATTTTCCTTAAAAATTTACTTTTGATTTTATTGGATTTTCAATGACAAAATTGTTCAATATTCTATAACTCTTGGACTGTATGTCTAAACAGTACAAACCATCTCAGTATTATTTGAGGGCTTTCCAACATTATGAACATGATGGGGGGGGGGGAGACATTGTGGTTTGGTAGATCTCTATGTAACAAAACAAAGAAACTAACCTCCTTAAATTTACTAGAGTTTTCAAGTTTATTTGGGGGGGGGGGCGGGGGGGGGAGGGGGGGGGAGGGGACGTAATTAACACTGTACTAAATTTTCATTCAGTATGCAACTTCTCTTAATGTTTTCACTCTCTGAATTTTCATCCATTCTGCAACTTTTTATGTCATTTTACGCAAATTGATTGTTGATGAAAATTGCTATTTGTTAATGATGTCCATTGCAGTTGAACCTTCAACCTGAAAGGGGAGGTCTAATCAGGGGGTTTTTTTCTCCAATTTTATGATATTGAAAGTTTGGTGAAATATTTCAAATTTTTATCAAATTTTCTAAGAATTTCTCTTTTTTTAAATCAAAAAAAATCCTGGGGAAAAGAAAAACGCACTGGTTTAGTTCTTACTAACTCAGTGGAACATATTTATTTTTCTAAAAATGACTTATATTGAGACATTCTTTGAGTTTAATTAGAAATCTGCGTACATTTTAAAGAAAAAAAAACATTTTCAGGCTAGGCACCAACAATGGGTATACCCAAACTTATGTACTTTGGTGTCAGAGACTGAGCTGCATTTTATCCATTGCAAGGGTTTCACACTCACCCATAAACTCATACTTGCTTAGCTTTACAGACTAAGCTGCATTTTATTCATTCCACAAGTTTTACAGTCACCCACAAACTCAAACTTAGGCCCTAGGAGTTAAGGTCAAGGTTAAACTGAAATCCAGCATTCCTATTGGTGCAAACACTGAAATCAGCCTTGAGGACTTTATACTAGGAGTCAAGGCTGAAAAAGAGAATTTTTTTTTTAATCTAGCGCTTTATGGCCCTGATTTGACCCCAAGGTAGAAAAGGGATACCTATCAACTTGGGAGGCCAATGCTGCTGCAATAAACTATTGTTGTTTTGGTGAAATTCACATTGTAGGATTAAAGTAAACTTTAAACCATACCTTATATCTCTTTTTTTCCTTCATTTTATCTTTTTTCATTTTCTTCTATTCTAGTGGAGCTTCTATGTTTGTTGACCATTCTTGCTGAATAGCTGCTCCAAAGTTGTCTCTCCATGAAACCACTTATTCACTTGGAGTTTCATACAAATCTTTCTCTTGTTGCTCCATTTGTATCCATAATAAAAACTAGTGTGGTCTGTGCCATTGGCCCAAGTGTGAACCCATTACAAAATAGGAAAACTCAACTTGTGAACATTGTTTTGCAATGTATGTATCAAATTTTTGAACAGCCCAATATGAAAGGAAATCATGTGTGAATTGAATGATAAGCCTTCAAGTGTTACCACATAATTAACTGATTTTTCCTTCCAAAACCTGATTTTTTGGAATTTATTTGAATTTTCAGTGACAGAAATCACTTCAAAATCAATATCTCCCACATTCTGAATCCAAATCTTACCAAATAAATTCCAATAAATCCTGCTCATCAAGATCTTTCCAGTAACACCAAAGGCACATTCCAATTCCTCTGAAATTTTCAGCTACAATTTAATTTAATTTTCAGTGAAGAAATCATTCAATATTCAAGAACTTTTGCATTGCAAGTCCAAACGTCATGGAACCAAGCCCATGCACCCATCCTTGTTGAGAGTCACAAAAATCTTGTGTTTATGCCCATCCATGGTGGTGAGCTGACTTTTAGAGTTTAGCTTAAGAAAGGAAGCCAAGATGAGATGAAAAATGATACCAAAAAAGAAAGAATGAAAACATATGAGAGATTGAAGCCTTAAACTTTACTATTTGACCATAATGGCTTTACACATGAACTCATTGGCCCCCAAACAAAAAACATTTTATTAATAACTAGGGACTGAACAACAAGCCAAGAAGTGTTCAAAAAATTTCATTATTGGCACCAAGGTTTTGTGGCCCAGACTCCTAATCTAAAGTGAGCATTATCTACCTTCACTTTGGACACTAAACTATATTTCATTTGTTGCCTAGCTTTCACACCTGCCCACAAACTTTTCACTTGAGAGATGGGGGTTGCATGTTATTTGTTGCTTGGGTTTCACCCCACCCACTTTGGGGACCCTAACAGCCAAAGTGAAGCAAGTATTAGAAATTGCACCAAATCCTTTCCAGGTAACAAAACGAGTATCAATGTTGATAATTGTCATTATCAAAAAAATCAAAGACCTAGTTTTGATCTATATAACCATGGTTATCAAAAATCAAATACTTGATTGTTATGTATAGTTAAGTGTTTCAAAAAAATTAAATCAAATATTTGCTTAAAATCATTGGATCTTTATTGATTTTTTCATGAAGCCTAGTGGTTCTTTGAAGTTGTTGAAATAATTGAAACCAGCAATTATTTTAATCTGATTTTTTTAAATATCCAAGCCCAGCAGTTCTTTGATTTTGAAATTTTTCAAATACCTGAAACTAGCAGGTTTTTTTATTATGAGCTTTTTTCAAAATCCTCAAAACAAGAAAGTATTACAAAAATCAAATATTTGCCTCACATTGATAAAAACTAGTGTAAGTGTCAATAGTTGTATATATGATGTTTAAATGTTATGATTTACAATTACATGTCCAAAATTTGTAAACATACATTTATGTTGTTATCATGTATAGGTTTTTTTTAACATTTACACAAGGGCAATGTAAATATTTGTTAAATACATTTACACAATGTCTTGGATTGCGTAAGTCTTTATATTATATACCCTTAACAAGCATACCTTCTTGCAAGTCCATATTAATTAATTGTTGGCGTGTAACCTAAAAGGGGGTCCGAAACTATGAGGATTAATTTTTGATTAATCCCTTCTAGCACATACGTAGACTATCAAACATACTTCAACAAAACACTTGCAATATTCGTCATTCACATGATTCATAACATGAAAATTTACATTCTCTTGTGATAGGATCATCCACACACCTGAAATCAAATCTTATGTGAGAACTACACCCAAAGGGAATTCATCACATGTGTTTAAAATTTTTCCTTTATGAGGATCACTTACTAAAGACTATAAAATTTTCACAATGGTATTCATAATAATCTCCACATTTTATTTCTTTAGGGCTTCCTATTCATATATGATACTTCTACAAGTTTTGATAAAAATTAACAACACGAAATTATTGAATGCAAATTATGAAGCAAAAGGTTTAATTTCTAACCCTTATATACTTGATCGAAAGAAGTGGATGAATAGTCAAATCTACATTTATTCCCCATGTATCAAAACAATCATCAAATGTCATTTATAACTTTTCATCCTTCTATGGATAAGTATTACATTATTTGAAGTCTAGGATTTGGTTTACATATTTGACCTCCCATTATTACTAACTCGAAATAGTTATCTAAATTATTCATAATCAACCTTTATGCCCTTAGTCAAAAGATTTTCCTTGTAAGGTTCATGAGGCTCATATTTTATTCCGCATTTTTATCCATATTATTACCCCAAACTATAATATTACTATTTGCAATCACAACTCCTAATAATTATTTTGTTGTTATAGGCGCATCCCAAAACTCAATCCATTTGTTTTGTAATAGGCCACTTTGATTGGCCCTTCACAAAAAAAATCATGATACTTTGAAACCTTGAAATATTAACATTTTCTATCAATATAGGACTATCATGAAATTATTTCAAAGAATATCTTGAATGCACATTTTGCCCCACCTCATTGCTTTAAGAGAACTTTTATTTTTAACTTTGTTCATCACCATTTTTGGCCTAAGCTTTCACATGGGCTCAAATACTTATTGTGATTCATATTGATTAATTTAATTAATTATGATGTATCCCAAAGTATAAATGTTTTGATAGGTTTTTGTTTTTTTGCAATGGGTCATTTAATTGGCTCATCACCAAAAAATCATGAAACATCCCTCCCTAAGTAGAAATCACATTTTTTACATTGTTTTACATAATCATATAAATGTATTTGTTTTATAATTGAAATGTTTTACATGGCCACATAAAAACCATATAAATGCATTTCTTTACTCTTACATTGTTTTACACAATGATGTAAAATCATATAAATGTAGTTTTTTTACACATACATTGTTTCATATAACATAAAATAAATTTACACAGTTTTGCACTTACACAAATATGAATTTTAAACAATTTGCATGCATAACATTAATAAAAACCTCCAACATATTTTTTTGTGTACTCCAAGGTACTTTTACAAAGTGTAAATGCATGTATTAAATTTTTAATTGTTTTATTATGATACCCAACAATTACCAAGCTAGTACCCACCAAGTATCACCATTAAAAAGAAAAGGTCAAAAGCACATTGGACAACACTTTAGAGGCCAATTATTTCGAGAATTCCCTAACCCTAAAACATTACTCTAGAAGCAAAGACCTGCTCTAATTTGGATACTATAATACCTTGGCCATTTCAACATATGTCCGTCGAAAAATTAATTAATTAATTTTGAAAACTTCATTTCAACACATGGAATATTTTTAAGTATTCAATATTTTTCTTCACAATATTTTTTGATATGAAAGACATAAGTTTTGGAAATTTCAGCATTTCTGAAAATAATATAATTATTGTTGAATTGGCCAAGTACTAAGGTAGTGTAATCAGAAAGCACTTTATTCAACATATTTTTCCCTTTATTGTTTGTGAGTTGTTTCAAAAAATGGAATGCCAACTTTGGTGGGTGTTCCATTTTGAAACATGTCATTTTTTCCCTTGTTAGGTAGATTAGTTGGTGACTAAACATTTGATAGCTCAAAGCAGGCCAGATCCAAGGGGAGGGCTCCATTGTTTCTAATGTCCCAACAAAAGTTGAAACCCTCCTCTCAACACATCTGATAATAATAATCATAAAAAATATATATATATATATGAAAAAGTTATGAGCCCTCAAAATAAGGGGGTCAAAAACTCAAAAAATAAACCACTGAACACTACCAAAGCTAGTTCTTGAACACCCAAAAAAAATTGTATGTTATTTTAATGTTATTAAAGTTCAAAAATTATTGGTAAAACTTCAAGTGGTGCTCCTATAACATTTTAAATCGTTCAAAATGAATAAAAAATAAGAAAGTTATGAGGTTTGAAAATAGGAAGGTTCCAAAAAAAAAAAAACATGTTTTGTAAGTTGGAATTTTTTTTTTTCCATCATTAATTTTTCAGTACTCATTTTCCTTTGCACTCCATAACATTTTAAATCACTCAAAATGAAGCACATATGATAAAGATATAAATAAATGTTCGATCATAGGCAGTTGAAGGTGAGGGGCTAGTCTACCTTAGAATGAAGAAAAAATAGGAAAGATAAACAATAAAAATCAGAATAGTTCTTTAATCTTTAGATTAGGAGGAATACATGGCCTTGGGCTTTATAATACATTGTCAATCATGCTATATCAATGAATTTAATTCGTTACAATTGATTAGTACTCATCTCTTAAGAGAAAAGGTATGTTATAATTTGTCCCAAACATATGCCAAACCTTTAACATGAAATGGGTGTGGCCTAGAACACACTAACTTTGGTGATAATTTTAAAAGCAAAATCTATCCATGGCCAAAGGAAATAGATTGTAACTTGATGTAATTATACTATTATTTATGCAATTATTTAACGTTTAAGTTTGGTGATTTACTTGTTAGTAGGATTTCATAGTTTACTTATGATTTGGTCATATTACTTGACTTTCACATGATAATTTATGTGAAAAGTGTCACTCCCAAACTCATTATGAATTTCGTCCTTGGAATCACATATCCAAAACCTTTTTCAACTTGTCATGATTAATACAATTTGAATATGGTGAGCCATCAACATTTTCAAGCTCATAAGATCCATTATTTACAAACACCTTCTTAATGACAGAAGGTCCAAACCATTTAGGTAATAATTTGTTATAAACCCTGTGATGGTGTTGAACATCAAACATCATGACAAGATCACCTTCTTTAAACTCTTTTTTTTTCACCTTCTTATCAAAAACTTTCTTTTGTTGAGCTTGCACGACTTCAATGGATTGGTGGGCTCTTACCCCAATTCATTAAATTGTAATAATTGATGGTGTTGGGATTCATCCAAAGGAATTTTCATCGTTATGGTAGTGTGTAAAGTCATTACCTTTAGTTCAATAGGTAAAAATGCCTCCATCCCATAGGTTAAATGAGAAGGTGAATACCCTGTTGCAGTTTTATATGTGGTGTTGTAAACCCACATAATATGGTGGATTTTGAGATCCCAATCACAAATGTTCACATGAACTTCCACCTCTTTTGCTAACATGGAACACAATGTCCTATGGGTCCTTTCTATTAAGCCATTGGTGTTAGGCTTATACATAGTGACAAACCTATGTTTCACTACAAGGCATTCTAATAAGTTTTCCACAACTTCACTCAAAAATTGGGGACCATTATTAGAAAAAATTTCAAGTGGTGACCCAAATCGAGTAAAAACTCTCATTCATACAGAAATCATGCTACATATTGTTTCACTAAGGATTTCAAGACATGTACTTCTATAAACTTTGTGAGGTAGTCTATGGCAACCACAATGAATCAATGCCCTGTACTAATCATTGACAATGGCTTCATTAAATTAATTCCCCATTTTTCAAAAGGTCCCAAAGGTGGTATGGGGTGTAAAGGGCCACTCATAGTAAACCTTTGTGCATAAGCTTGACATACATCATAACTCCTACAATAATCATGGGCATCTGTGAAGAGGGTGGGCCAGTAATAACTTACTTGCAAAATCTTTTTTAATGTGATTCATCTCACAAAATGGCCTCCATAGAACTCATCATGAAATTCACACAAAAGAAGCAAAGTTTCACCCTTTCCAATGGTTTGTCACAAAACACCATCCCTTTTTTGGAAGTGAAATTGGTCACCTATTATCAAGTAATTTCAACTTTTGTGTGCAATTCATGTTTGCACCAACTTTGTGGCTCTAACTAGATTCTTCATGCCATCCAAATATTGAATGATTTTTCAATATTCTTCAAACGCTTCGTTTGCATTAATGGTCATTATTGTTACATCTAAAAAGTCGTCATCTTCTTAAACATCACCCACTCTTTCGTCTACCCTTGTAAGGCCATCAACATTGCCATGTCGCCTTCCTAGACGATGGATAATGTCAATGTCAAGTTCTTCCATTAACAACAACCATCAAATAAGTCGACCACTTAGATTAGACTTGTTGGCCAAATAGGTTAAAGCCTTATGATTTATCATAATTTTGGGCTTGTACCCCACAAGTAATGGCGAAACTTCTTTAAAAAGAAAATAATTGTAAGACCTTCCTATTCGGTCATAGTATAATTTTACTCTATTGAAGTTAATTGTTTGCTAACAAAATGAATGGGATGGTCATGCCCATTTTTGTCCAATTGGAACAGTGTGCCCCCCACCACTTTTCCAAATGCATCACAATATACTAAAAATGGTTTATTATAATTTGGAGTCTAAAAGATTAATGCAGCTTGAAGAGTTGATTTGGGTTATTCGAATGCATGTTTTGACGCTTCATCCTCCAATGGTATAGGTGCATCTTCCTGCAAGATTCGTGTTAAAAAACATGTTTTTGTCGCAAACATGTATGAACATTTGATAATAACCCACCATCCCCAAAAAACCTCGAAAGGTTTTTATTATGGTGGGGAAAGGAAGCTTTAAAATCCTATCAAAAATTTTGGGATATGTGGCTACCCCATTATTTGACACAATGTGTCCAACCATTTGTTTTTCTAAAAACCAATTGTGGTATTCTTAAGGCTCAAAATCACTCCAAAACCATCTAAATATTGAAAGACTAACTGAAGTTTAGTAAGGTGAGAAGTTTTACCACCATAAACTCCAAAGTCATCAATGAAAATTTGTGAAAAAAGGCCTGAAAATGGTTCAAAAATGTTGTTCATCAAACGTTAAAATGTCCCTGGAGCATTGCACAAACCAAAGGGCATTACTATGTAACAAAATGTTCCCCATGGTGTGGTGAATGTGGTATCGATTGATCTTTTGGAGCAATTTTCATTTGGTGGTAGCCCTTGTACCCATCTCTAAATGTGTACATCTCACGCCCTGCTACTTCCTCCAAAATTTATTCACAAAATGGCAAAGGGTATAGGTCTTTATTAATTACTTTGTTTAAAGCTTTGTAATTAACACATACCTTTAACTTGCCATTTTTCTTTAATGCCAATACCATGGGAGAAACCCATTTAATTGTCTCCACATGTTTAATGAACCTTGCTTTTAACAACTTATTAAATTTCTCCTTCACCATTGTACAATATTTTGGATTCCACCTCCCTTATTTAGTTTTCATCAATTTGGCATTTGGTAATAATTTAATTTTGTGTTATTCCATGATGACTTCCCTCAAATACTTATAGCTGAAAGCAAACAAATGGATATATTTACACAGTAAATTTTCATATTGCCTTCTTTCCTCAGGGCAAAGGTCTAGTCCTAGTTGAATCTTGCTTACCTGTTCCATGATTTTTCCTTTTGTCAACACATGTGGAGTTGATTGGTCATTATCCCTTTGAACCTTTTGATTCACCTGAGACTAAGCTCCAACCTTGGAGATTGCTTCCAAAACATATAACCCTCCTTCCTCTTCACTGGAATCATCTATGTAATCCCTCTAGAACTAGAGTTTTGGTTTGTTTATGATTCATCATCATATTCATTTGTTCCTCCGAAGCTCTTCATAAATTTTGTAAATGGAACTTTTTGTCGATTAGGATGAACTCCAATGCCCCAATAGAACAATACCCAACCCATGGTGGAAATAGTGGGAGCTTGCCATGGAAGATGAATATAAATCCCTTCTTCATAACCACATTTGGATCTTAACTAATCTTCCAATTGGGAGAAAGGCAAATGGGTTTGTCGTTGGAAGACCAATGCAAATGGTGAAATCATAAGATATAAGGTGCAAGTGGTGGCAAAAGGGTTTTCACAACAATGTGGAATAGATTTTGATGAAACATTTTCACTAGTTTCGAAATATGATTCAATCAAAACTATTTTGGTAATTGTTATAGCTAAGGATCTTGATTTAACATAAGTTGACATCAAGATTGCTTACTTGTATGCAAACTTGAAAGAAGAGATCTACATGTGCCAACTAAAGGGTTTCATATCCAAAAACAAGAGGAGAAGGTATGTTTATTGAAGAAGAGCTTGTACAGTCTTAAACAAGCATGCATAGAATGGAATAAAAAGTTTAATGATTAAGTTTTAGTTTCCTATAATTTGCAACAGAGTAATGTAAACCCTTGTGTTTACGTTAGCAAAAGGCGTCCAAGGATGATGACAACCATATTTGTTGATGACAGATTGGAGTGTAACACTAGTAGAAATCTTCAAATACATGACTTAGTTTATGACTAGTATTCTAATATAAAGGACAAAAATGACTAATAGACCTAGAGTCATTATGAACAAATTGTTTAGGACAATAGTCATTTAAGACATGATGTGGCACAATGATGTGGCAAATATCACCCATTAATCATAATTGACATATGTGAAATCATTAGTGATATTTTAATCATTGTTTAATTATTTTTATTATTACAAATTGGACCCAAAACTTGGGGAACATTTTTTTAATTTTAAAAAATATTTAATATTATAAATATATTATATATTATATAAATAATAAGATAATTTTATTTCAATTATTTTTAATCTCATTATTTTCCATCTTATCAATTGTTGACACATGTCACCACCTAACGTAGGTAATTTAAGTAGGTATGAAATATTCAGTCAATATTCCAATGTTGACCATAATGAATGTCATTTGCGAAGTTTGATCTTTGAACCCCAAGGATGGAGTTCAACTTCTTTACCATTAAGCCAATCCACTTATTGTGTACATAATCTAATTTTTATTCTGTTTAGACCACACTTCATTTAAACATTACACAAAACCTTAAATTTGATAATTCATATCTTATTGATAATTTGTCCAAATGAAAAATAAAATTATTCATAAATTTCTTTCAATAATTTACACAATTATATATAATTTATTTATGAAAAATATAAATTTAGTTCAAAAACATTTATTTGAATTTTGTTGTTGAATAACATTTCAATGGCCATTCTTTGGAAAATTTTAATTCAAACATATGATTTGTAAATGGAAAAACCTTATGGTTAATACATGAATAAATAAAAATATATCTTTCATATCTTAAATCTTCATTTGATTAAGAATTTATGTTGTAAAATTTTGCTTCCAATATGTCATAATTTTAGTAATAACTTTTAATTTAGACGTATGAGTACATATAATTTATCCACATAAAATATTTATAAATGGATCATAAATAATATATGCATAATTTTAAAAATATTATTCATGTTGAATATGAGGTATAAATTTAATCTAAATACTTTTAAAATAATAATAATAATAAATAAAAATTTAAATTTTTATTTATTTTTACAGATGTAAAATAAATAAATAAATTCATATACATATTTTATATAAATTTCTATTTAAATTTATGATAAAATTTTAATATACATATTAATTATATATTTCCCACCTCTTACACTTCTATTTTTATTTTAAATTAAAAATTAAAAATTAATTTATAATATATCATACTTTTACCATTAGATTTTATTTCAATGGATAATATCTAATGTATCCACATTGAATATTTAAAATGGATTATATGTCAAGTATATTTTTTAAGAAATTTATAAAGATTTATGTTACCTATATGTATAATATTAATCAAAATTAATTCCTTACATGTTGTAATTCATTATGTTTATTTATATTCATATTAAATTACTAATAGTCATTTTTGAATCATTGTAAAATAATTATATGATCACATTGTCTATCTAATGACACATTAGTTTGTCCATGTCATTTGCATAGCTATTATTCTTTAGTCATATTTTAAATGACTTTATCCCAATAGCATTTTTAAGTGATATTTTGAACATCCATCTCACTTTGTCATCAATCATGGATGCCATATGGATGGAAACTTGCAATGAAAAAATGATGTTATCCTTTGTATTACCATGTTATCATTTATTAGTCAAATGACCATTAATATATGACTACAACTTTTTCCAGATAGGATTTGAAGTAATATCCTATGATTACAATCAATTAGGTAGTCATTTAGGACATCTAGTCACTGATTTATTGGTTGCAAAGGACAAAATTCCTTGTAGTGTAGTGAGAAGAATAATGGACAAAAGGATCACATGATTGAAAAGATGAAGGAAAAGTTTGAAGTCACTACAAATAATGCATATGTGTATGTGGGGCTCCATAGTTTCAAAGATAGAGCAAAGTTGAAGCTTTGGATTAGACAAGTTCTATATGTTAGCAAAATTTTCAAACGTTTTGGGTTTGAGGATGCCACACTTGTGAGCACTCTTGTGGATCCCAACATACACCTTGAATATTCTTTGACTATTCAAATGGAGAAATAATCTTTCTCTTACCCTAAAGTAATAAGGTATCTCATGTTTGCATAGCTAGGAATTCGACCTAAATTTTTTATGTTGTGAATATATTAGCAAAGTTCATATCTAAACTTTTAACATCCATTTCATTGATGTGAAAAGGATCTACAAGTACCTATGAAGAACAATTCATTGGGGAATATGTTATCAAAGTAGACCAATTGATCTACTTGAAGTATACACATATGTAGAATTTGTAGCTGATCTCACAAACAAAAAATCAAAGATTAGGCTTTGTGGTACAAATGAATGGAGGACCAATATCCTAGGGAAGTTAGAAGTAGAGTGGCACAACATCAACAAGTACTAAAGTAGAATACATGGTAGCTAACATGACCACCATAGAAGTGCTTTTAGACAAAGCAACTCTTAAGTGACTTAAGGTACGTTCCACCAACCCCTACGAAGCTTTTCAATGATAATCAGAATGCCATTCAGTTGATTCATAACCCAAAATTTCACAAAAAAATCAAACGTATTGACATCCAATATCATCTAATTAGAGAGCAGTACCAAGCTTTGGGCAATATAGATGTGATTCACATCAATATTGTCCACCAGGTTGTAAACATGTTGACTAAAACATTACTTGGAGATTTTTTACAAAGTTATGTTGCTTACTTGGAATCGTAGCTCTCTTAAAAGATCTGCTAACTTATGTAACTAAAATAAATGTTAGCCTACATGTTATAAAATCATTTGACCTACTTCAAGAGAGGGAGTATTGTAATTAGTTTTGTGACATTAAATTTCCTTATTTTTGTGAGCTTTATATTTAGGGGGTCCATTATTAGAGCATGCATTGATCATGCATAGGAAATGAATGTATACATTTTTTGAATTTGAATTGCTTAGGAACTTAGTGATTGTCACTTTCAGTTTTGGAACGAGCAAAAGCTTGATTAGTTGCTTTGTGAATCTATATATAGTGAACAACTTTGTAGAATAGAATGACTTTTTTGTTTCAAAATTCTTGCATAGCATATATTTTTTGTTGTTGAAGCTTTCAATAAAGAATTAATACTTCATGTTGTTTTCAAGTTTTGTTCTCTTTGTATGGACACTATGTTTGATTTATTGTTTTTCTACAAGCTTGACAATGGCTCAAGTTTTAAACAAGGATTTCTTTGCACAACTTGCAATGAAGATCATTTCCTTTCACCCACGTAAAGACCCAATAGATTTTTCTTAATATATTTTTTAAGATGATTATTTACTTGAATTTTGTAATAATTGAAAATAGTACCTCCCAAAATGTGGAAGGCCTGGCCCAATACTAGTACTGGGCCTTCCACATTTTAAGAGGTACAATTTTCAAACTCAGTAATATATCTTTTGCATATTTGCATTGTTTTTCACATTTTATCAATTTTTGTATTTATTTAGATATGTAAATGGAAAGAAAAATCACTACTAAATTTTACATAAGGGAAGGTTCTAACAATAGACCTTTCCACATTTGAGATCTTACGGCGAGGTTGATAAAATAAACCCTTTCGGATTTTTGACCTATTTGCTCAGCTGGTAAAATTGACCCTTTCCAATTTTTGACCCAATTCTTTAGCCTACCGACCTTGGGCTAAGATTTCAAATCTGGAATGGTCTATTTTAGACCCATTTCCTAGTATACAAAAAATCTATGACACGTTCCTAAGTCATGGGGCGAAACCCACTTGAGGGTTTCACAAAGTTAAGTTGCGGAAATTGTGACTTAACGGCGCGCTCTCGGCTTCCAACTCTAAAAAGGGGTAGAGGGTCGAGTTGGGAGCCCATGGATTAGACTAGGAAGAGGGACTAGTTTAGCTCGTGTGAATCTGCATCCAAAAACCAACCATAAGATGTTAGTTTAGCATTCGGGACACCCTTGGGTGTTGGGACTTGCCACGGGCACTTGGACACACAAGACTCACCACGGCCCGGACTCGGGAGTAAGCCACCACCTTATTCCCTATAGTATTCTCTATAGCTCATCGCCGAGGCTACATCCAAATGGCACATTTTGTTGGGATTCCCGAAATGGAGTCCCGAAACTGTCCCGGCTAAACTTTTGGAACTTTGAACGGCCATAACTCCCGATTGTGGAGTTCGATTGCAATGAGTTCTAAACCAAAGTTGTATCCCTCGTCGAGATCTTTCCAATGTCATGTTGCACTCTCAATTCGCACGTCGGGAAGAGGTCGATTCCCAACTTTTAGTGGTCGGGAGTCAAATTGTTAGTTTGACTCCCAACCCTTCTTTTGCCCATAACTTGGGCTGCAGATGTCTGAATGGCCAATGAGAAGCCATTTTCAATATCTACGTTTCAAGACCTTTCCAATGACACCAAGAACACTTCAATGAGAGGTGTTTTGGGCCTTACTATTGAGCTCTAAACATTCGGGAGTCTCGGAGGACTCCAAATCTCCAACTTTTCCAAGTGTTGGGCTTCACCCCCACACTTGGCCAAAGTGGGGTTGCAACACTCTCCCCTACTAGAAGAAAGAGGTCAATGTCTTCATTGACACTTAGAATTTTCTTTCGTACAATTGCAATTGCTTTTTTTTGGATCCTTGGCCATTTGCCAACTTTGCGGCTTGGACCTTGTCTCAAGCTAATTTAGGCGTCCCCAAGTTTCCAACACTTTCTTGACAAGTCCAAGAGGGTCTTATAGAAAACCCTCATCCAACGCTTCGTCAAAAGAGGACTAAACTAGCCTAATTTGACGAAGTTCCTCATTTGGAAGGAACTTTTTCATTTTTCCCCTCATGAGGAACTTAAGTCAAGTCTACTCTTGACCTAAGTTAATTTGACATGACTCCTTTTCCTCTCTCACGCCTTGGTCACAACAACCAAGCCTTAACTAAAAGGTTTGCTTATCAAGGTACGAGAAGCAACACTTCGGTTTGCCAAGCCTAAGTCCCAAACTACACTTAAAGTATGCGAGCGGGGTCATGACTTCCCGCGTTGGCCACACTACCAACCAACCCTTTGGGATGCATTTAAGGCATGTGCATGTCCCCGCAAGCTCACCTTGCTTACCTCCTTTCTCGGGGCCAAATTTCTTCAACCCCAAGGTAGGAGTCCGATTTTGATTTGGGCCTTCGCGAAATAGTTCCATTTGTCCCATGCCACATGACAACTCTATTTGCCTTATACAAATTTCTCATGATATAATCTCTTAGAAGTTTTTAAAGCCTTTATTTCACTTGCAACTTGACGTGGTACATTTTGTGTGACACTCTTCCCCACTAAAAGAAAGGTGACGTCCTCATCACATTCTACGTCTTTTCTTCTTTGCCGGTCTAGTGTGGAACTCTTCTATTGCTTCTTGGGCATGTTCCATGTCGGATTCATTCACCCAAAAAGCTTCTATCGGATGGTATCCTTTCCACTTAACTAGGTACTCCCGTTCTTGCCCTCTCAGCTACCTTGACTTGAGCACGGCCTCCACCTCAAACTCTGGTTCATTATGAACCAAGTCGAATGGGGGCCTTGAGGTGTGCTCTCGATTAGGCCTTGAAGCATCACGGGCAACCGGCTTCAAGAAGGAAACATGAAATGTGGGATGAACTCTAAGATTTTTCGGCAATTTTAATTTATAAGTGTCGGAAAGTTTCTTTTCCAATACTTTGAATGGACCCGCATATGGGCCCAAGAACTTGTGACTTAATCTTTCGGGTAATCGAAAGTTCTTGATGTTCAACCACACTTCGTTTCCCACTTGAAATTTCACCTCTCGTCGGGACTTGTCCGCAAAATCCTTGTACCCTTTATGCGCCTTTTCCAAGTTGGTTTTTGCAAACTCCCAAAGGCGCCACCTCTCTTCATCAAGTTGTGTGACCATTGGCACTTCCTCACTCGCATCACTTGGAGTTTGCCCTTGTGCTGCCCAAGTCATGGGCACAATTAGTGACTTGCCCGTCACCATTTGGAATGGGGTGGACCCGGTTGCGGAGTGTGCCGAGTTGTTATAACAAAATTCGACTAACTCCAAATGGTCCACCCAATCTTGTTGATCCATCACCACATAATTCCTTAGGAATTGTTAGATCACCAAGTTGACCCTTTCGGTTTGCCCATCAGTTTGGGGACGAAATGAAATGTTCATCTTCAGTTCCGACCCCATTCGCTTTCACAAGGCCCGCCAAAACTTACTTGTAAACTTTGGGTCTCGATCCGACATTATGTCCTTTGGAAGCCCATGATGCTTAAAAATGTGAGAGAAGAACAACCTCCCCATCTCTTGAACCGTGGCTTCATTTTTTGTGGGGATGAAGTGTGCCATTTTGCTAAATCGATCCACCACAACCATGATGGCATCAAACCCCTTGGAAGGGGGTAAACTTACCATGGAGTCCATTGACACACTTTCCCACGGCCTTTCCAGAATTGGTAAAGGTTGTAACAACCCCGCTTGCTTTTTGTTAAGTGTTCGGTTTTGTTGGCAAACCAAACAAGTCTTCACATACTCCTCCGCATCAAGCTTCAAGTTGGGCCAATAGTAGGACTTCTTTAAGAATGTTGTGGTGCACTTTGCACCACCATGGCCCACAAGCGGTCCATCATGACATTCTTTTAAAAGTGTGTCCCGAATTTTTCCTTCCGGCACATAGAGTTGGTTTTGCTTATACCACAATAATCCATTTTTCAAATGGAAGTGAGACTTGGCTCCATTTTGGATGTTTTGCCTTGCCTCCTTGGCAAAAGCATCCTAACGGTTTGCTAATCTAACTTCCTTTGGAAGTTCCGACTCTCCCACACACACCACTCTAAGTTGGTGTTTCCGGCTTAAGGCATCGGGGCCTATGTTCTCCTTTTCCGGCTTGTGCCAGATGTCCACATTGAACAAGGCCAATGTGTCTTGCCACTTTACTTGTTTTGATGACAACTTGGGTTGAGTGGAGAAATACTTCAAGGTCACATTGTCAGTCCACACCACCACATCCTTGGAGCCTATATAATGGCCCCAAGTCTTGAGGCAATGTATGACCGCCCACATTTCCTTCTCATGGGTTGGCCACCTTTTCTCCGTCTCGCTCAACTTCTTGCTTTCAAAGGCCACTGGTCTTCCATCTTGCACTATGACACCCCCAATTGCAAAATCGGAGGCGTCGGAATGGATTTCAAAGTCCTTGTCAAAGTCGGGCAACTTCAACATCGGCACCTTCACCAAAATGCCCTTCAATGTTCCAAAGGTTTCGTCGCATGCTTCATCCCAATCGTAAGTGACAACGGACTTCTTCAAGAGGTTTGTTAAAGTGGCCGCTATCTTCGCAAAGTTCTTGATGAACTTACGATAATAGGAGGCCAATCCTAGAAAGGATTTCAAGGCGAGAACCGACTTAGGTGGCTCCCAATCCAAAATTGCCTTGACCTTGTGATCATCCATCATCAAACCTTCTTGAGTTATCCTATGTCCAAGGAAATCCACTTCCGTCACCCCAAATTCGCACTTCTCAAGTTTGGCAAACAACTTGTTTTCTCTTAGCCTTTGGAACACCTTGCGAAGGTGCTCCGCATGCTCCTCCAAAGAGCTACTATAGATCAAAATGTCGTCTATGTAGACGACCACAAAGTCATCAAGCCACTCGCGAAAAATGTCATTCATGAGGGTACAAAATGTGGCGAGTGCATTGGTGAGCCCAAAGGGCATCACCAAGAATTCATATGAACCATACCTTGTGCGACAAGCAGTCTTTTCTTCGTCCCCTTCCACGATCCTTATTTGGTAATACCTCGAACGTAAATCAATTTTACTAAAAACCTTGGCTCCCGAAAGACGATAAAATAGATCATCAATGCGAGGTACAGGATACCGATTTTTCACCGTTGCCTTGTTGAGTGCTCTATAATCAACACACATCCTCAAAGTCCCATCCTTCTTGTGAACAAAAAGGACGGGTGCCCCATATGGCGACTTGCTTGGTTTGAT